>Ga0080013_1002344_pt1 | contig 22415 bp, 18 predicted proteins | sample ETNvirenome_6_85_FD_69236 | JGI IMG/M metagenome (GOLD analysis project Ga0080013, IMG submission 69236) | Marine viral communities from the Pacific Ocean - ETNP_6_85 (SPADES assembly) (version 2) | ecosystem: Environmental > Aquatic > Marine > Oceanic | place: Pacific Ocean | collected 2013-06-19 | reverse complement strand
TGATTCATTAGATGGGCTTCCCCAACTCCATCCCTTTAAAGAAAATCCTCCAAGCTCTGGGTTAAAATCATCATCTGTGTACTTATACCCAGCTATATTACGTCCTTTAATTTGGGTATCTCTAAACCCAGCCTCGTTAGTTTGAAATCTATTAATAAAATTTTGACCATTAAATTCACCGTCATCATTTTCTGTACCAGCGGGGTTTGGATCAGCTCCAAAATATGGTAATCTATTGATACTAGAAGCATCAGCACCAGGTACATCGGTAGTCTGTGTATTTAAATTATGGCCATGACTCGGTAATTGTCTTGATTGTAGTTGGTTACCATATTCTCCTAATCTATCACCATCTGCTGTTTGGTCATTTTCTTTGGAAAAAGTAACAGAGTTATTATTGCTATCCGTACCAGTTCCAACACCTACCGGATATTGCCCTTGAGAAATTAATACCCATTTAGTACCGGCTATCCTGTTACCCGGGTTGTCATCATAGCAGGTCATTTGTATACTTCCTATTGGGTAAAAAGTATCAAGCCAATCTCTGTATATAACTGCATCATTACCAACTATACCTAATTGCCGCTGTGCTTGTGCTACCGGCGTGAGCACCATTGAAGAACTATTAGGTAATTCACTATAACCAACATATGGGTTAGCAGAAGGTGCAATAAAGTTGCTAACAATAACCTCTGTAGACAAATCTTCAGAGCCCGGGTCAGGACCGGCGCTTAATTTAATACCGGTACTGTTTCCCGCTCCATCAAATATGGGGTTAATTGCTATGTCTGAATAACTATCATTATTATATGCTTCTTTAACATTACTACCACTTAAATGTAGTAGTGATGTATAGTAATTTGATATAAGTTGTCCTTTTAATTTTTCAGGCATAATTATTATTTAATTTTTTATAATATTGTTAAACACATCCTGTTGTAGTTGAAATAATTTATTAAAAACACGTGTTATAACATTATAACTAACTTGTTCGTTATCATGAAACTCTAAATCTCTAAAGTTTATATCTATACCGGTGTATGACATATAATCAGATAAAGTACGAACACCATCGATAGTACTTTTTTGTGGAAGTATACTTAGGTTAAGAAAGACACTTAAAGTATCGTTTATTATAGATTGTACTTCACTATTTAATGTTGTTCCTAAACTTGATTCACACCCTACTGTCTTCTTATAAGATGTTTTTAGGTCTAAAGGTACAAAATTTTCATATACTAATTTGTTAGTAGTTTTAAACAAGTATATACGACCTATATTATGCACAAAGTAATATATACCGTTCCGGTTTTGTGTAATGTTAAAAGTACGTGTATTAAAGTAATTAGATTTAAGTTTGTTTGAATTAAACTTCTTTTTAATTTTACTAAAGCGTTCATTCGTCCCATCAAAAACCATAGGCGGTAAATACATCATACTATCTGTTGTAGGAAACCCAGCTACTTCTTCGGGGTTTGAAATATATCTAGTAGTAACTATACCTCTATCCGTTAAATAAAATATATTTGAATCATTTTCAGAATATTTTACAGTTGTTCCAGTATCTTCAGAAGGATACAAATAAGCGCCTAATGAAATTCTATTACAACTTAGGGGCGTGTAATTACTTAAAGGTTTAATATCAGCCGCATCTACATTATATAAGTTAAAGACCTCTTCATTACCGGATTCAGTTATAATTAAAATTGCATCATCTGTATCTCGTATATCAAATGCTAATATGTTTTGACCAGGTAATGATTCTATTATATCAAAAACCTTTTGTGAATACTTATTAGAAAGTTTAATATAATTTAGACCAGCATCAATAATATAACCCTTTAAATTATTACCTATTTGTATTGTACCATCAAGTATATCATCATTAACTTTAATTTGATCCATTTTAGTTAAATTACTACAAGTTGTTAAGAAGCTATTATCATATAGAGTAATAGTGTATGAGACAGGGGTAGTATCATTTTTATGGGTAGTATACAACACGTTTGTGTTATTATCATATACAAACTTACAGCCATCTGCAAAACTATACTGATTTTCAAAATCATCACCTTCTGTCTTACCAGTGCGGATTAGCGTGCTATCACGACCACCGGTGAGTGGTTCAGCGAAACTTCCGGAAAAGGTATACGTGTTGGTCGTACTGCTAGCAAAATAATTATAAGATTCATCATTATAAACTAACACTACACCATCTACTATATCGTCTAGAATGTTTATGTTAGCCAGTGTGCTTACATCTTTAAAAGGGTCGATTTGGATAGCAAATGAATTTTCTTTTCTTAACTGTGTATCATCATCCCGTTGAATATATCCTGACCTACTAGGAGGGTTGCCGTCTATATCTGTGCTTGATAAACCTAAAAAGAATCCATTACCATCACGAGCTGCGTTTTTAAAATCAATAATATCAATATTAGATATTAAATTTAACCCATACAAATTAATATTATTATCATTCAAGATTCCAAAGTTGGTATCTAAAAATGTTTGATCTATAACATTTTTTGGAGAGACTTCTGGCTGTTTTAAAATATCACTGCTTAAAGGCAATTCTGTTGTTCGATCAAATTGTTTTTTGTTTAAAAAAGCATTAGCTAAAAAAGTTTTCTTTGCACTTAAAAGTTCTGATGAAGTAGAAAACATCTTTCCGGTGTAAGCTTTACTATCTTGTATGTTAAAATAACCAGAATAATCAACACCGCTTAGTGTTGTAAACGCTTCACCTGCTGTATATTTATAATAGGAAATCATTTATAGTCTACAAATCTTACATCGTTAATATTAGTTGTCTTAGGCAACGCTTTCATAATATTAGTTAAAAGAGTATTTTTAACACCCTCTTTTATACTATCATTAGTTATATTTAAATTTTTAATATTAATATCCACTGAATTACTCTTACTCTTTAAATTAGTATTAATAGAATTTAAAGTTTTAACTGTATCAGTATTATTTCTCATACCACAAGGTATTGATATATTTAAATCTTGTACAGTAAATGGTGGATCACCTAATAACTGCCCAAACACAGCAGCTAGCTCTTCACTCTGCGTGAGAGGTGATAAAGATAGGTATACATTTTCAATAAATCTCTTTTCTGTAACGTTATTCTTTAGTATTTCCTCATCCCATTCATTAGACTCGACAAAAATATCTCTAAATAAGATGATTTTGTTATACATCTGGAATGCATTAATATTAAATGTATATACCTTGTCTGAATTCCAATAAAGATTACACACACCTTCTACTGCATTAAAGGATACTAGTATTGAATTCTTTTCAAGGCCATTTATACTAAAACTATATTCATACGGGGTATTAATATTATCCGAGCTATCAAAAACATTAAAAGTAAATGTCACATTATTACCCTCCTTCTTTATTATAAATCCTCCAGGTAATTCATTGGTTCTTGACTTTACTGTAAAATCTCCAACATTGCTTTGGATTATATACCCAAGAGCAAACCCACCGTTGTCGTTTATAGTTTTAAAGTAGTTGTTTACTTTATTATTCAAACTCACCGTTGAGCAAAAGTTTGTAGGGGTCTTTTCTTTAAAATTGCTGACCTGTATACGGTCATATCGATACCTTTTGTCAGCTTCAAATGCTAAATCACTCTTCTTATCAAAGTACAATTTATTTGTAACGGATGTTTTAAAGCTAGAGTTTGTAAAAATCAAATCCTCTACAACATTATCATATGTAACATTATATATTGGATTTGCGGACAATGCCTGTTCCTTAGTTACGAGATCGGGGTAATAATATCTATCTACCCATATTCCTCTCGAGCCCGGTGCACCTGATAACCACGTGCATAAGTAAGTAGCGTTTTGTGATTTAATAGTCGTGTCTAATTGATATACTCTATCGGATAAGTAAGGCTCGGCGAAAGCGAACGAACCACTATCGATAAATTTAGTATCGTTAATGTTTATTTTAGTAAAAGGGCTGAGGGAAGAAGGTGTTGTAAAATATGTTGTACCAGGTTTAATTGTAATATCGTAATTATTGTAAACATAGTTTAAGGATAACACTTCATTCCTTTCACTATCTATATCAGAAAATATAGATGTATAGTTTCTCAAATCTTGCACAAAAACAGCAGTATCAGAAGTTGAAAGTAGGTTATTAGATGATGTAAATCCATCTTGGTTATTAGCAATATTCTTAAGGGTAATTAAATTGAAATCCTGTGGACCACTATTGCTGCTGCTATAAAGTAGATAATTAGATGGTAAACTAAAATCACTTTTATCATTATCAATACCGGTACCAGCACTATTATAAGTAACAAATGATGTATTATAAGGTGATAGTGGTGTTAAATTAACTTCTTGGTTTAACTTTATAGTTCGATCACTAGCATAAAATTCATTTAGTATACTACTGCTTAAAATAGCACTTGCTGTTAGCTTTCCACCATCACCGGTGGGCTCTATAATATATTTGGTACCTACCGTCCTCGCACTAGGTTCACTATCAGGGGCAATATCGCGCTTCTCAGAATATAGCTGTATATAACTAGTATCCAAATATTTAAATAATCTATATTCTAATGCATAAGCTGATAGCGATAAAACATTCTCCCCGACAAATAACACCTCTCTTTCATTGTCAACTGGTTCTTTTTCAGATACCGTTAAGTAGTAGCGGTAGTTATTTTCAATATAAGATACTCTACATGTAAAATCATCAATAATTGATATTTCAAAATTATCTGCATCATCTTCTATTTTTGTTATAGCAGTACGACCATAAAATTCTTCCTGGTCTCTAATATTATTATTAGCAAAAAATTCACTTGCCGGTGGTTGGAATGTTAAGAACGAGCCACCCGCGAGTGTTGTATTACAAAAGTTTAATGTAGTAAAAATCTTCGAAGGCTTTATAACTATAGAATCATATGTAGTAACGGTATCTAACAAGACCTTATTAGTTAAATAAAAATTTGTAAAGTTTAAGTTCTTAAAGCTTTGAACTCCGGAAAGAGCAGATATAAAATTAAATCCAAAGCCACCTATGAACGTGCTATTATATTGATCTAGCTCTACATTTTTAGGGCAAAACGTAGCGTCAATAGAACTAAGAGCGCTTAGACTCGACTTAATTAAATATCCCATTGAATATATTTATCCTATACTATGGGTTAATCGCTTGAATAAAGCTGTACAATAAAGTTGTCTTTTTTGGTTAAGAAGGTATACCTATTATTATTTTCATCATCATCAAGTAAATCAATATTTTTTATTTCTAAGTCATCAACAATTTGGTAATAACCTTCAGATCGCACATTGATAGGCACTGAAAAAGCAGCCGTATTGCCGTTAATGTAACCTACAATAGCTCTAAATGTTAATACCTTCTTTAGCGCGTAGTCTGAAGGGTAATAAACATGCGTATAGTTTTGATTCAAAAAAGCCGGCGACGCACCATTTTCAATTTCCGGATAAATTGAATCCGTTCTATAATCTCTATATATTTTTATATCAGGTTCATAGATTGCAGAGCCATCTCCCCAATCAATACCAATATAATTTGGAAACATGTCAGAATATACATCCTTAAGCTTCAAAGTAACTCGAGTCGCGTTAAATAAATCTACCGTGCCAGCTGATACTTGTTGGGTGGAAGTAGTTGAAGATAATATAAGAGTATAAGTGTTCATAGTACTAGTGCGGTTGCTGATAGCGATGTAATCGCTGACAGGGTTGGTGTTGATGATGAGAGAGGCATAGTTAGGTTGCTAAAATTAACCGCGCCAGTATTTTTAATAAACGTGTATGTAAAAGTATTATAATTACACGGGTAGTAAATTGTTTTAAGGAAGTTTATTTTATCTGTATATTCAAACCGATAACTTAGTAGAACAGGCCCCTTGTTTAGATCCTTTAATATAAATCCTAAACTAAATTGCTCATTTTCACTACTATAGGTAAGATGAGGTTTGCTAGCTTCAACATATACATTATCACTACCAGTTAAATCAAAAAATGTAGCAAGGTTAGATACAGTATTTGTGTTTGTAGGAAATATTTTTTCATTTAAGTTATCTGCATAATTGTACTTGTATATTTCCGGGTACACCCTTACGTTCTTTTGACCAGATGTTGTTTCCCATTCACTAGATATAAATTCTTTTATTAGTTTTATATAGAAAACATTATCACCTACTTTAAAGCGATTACTGACCTTATTAAATTCATCAGTACTATGTGTAATCTTAATTGGGAAAGAGTTTGGTGAAACAAATTCATTATCGGTATAAGATGGTTGTTCTACTACCAAGTATGAACTAGTCTCAATAAAGAGAGTGTTATAAAATATATCGAAATTATTAACTGCAGCGGATAGGTTATGTACAATAGCTGCATTGTATTTTGCATGCAAATAATCGAACGTCTTTACTAATTCATTAACATTTGATCCAGGTGGTTTGTTTATATTTTTTATATAGATTTTACCTAAATGATCTTCCTTATTGAAATAATTTTCTGTCGCTGTATCTACAGTGCTGAATTGAGTTGGTGAAAATACTGTATCATCATATGTATAAGTTTCGAGACCTGGTGTATATTCGTAATTAATTTCATTATCGAAAAACAAACCATCGTAATCTAATACATTATTATTACCTGATAATCTAGCATTAAATGTAAAGTTACCACTGGCGGCGGGGTAAGTAGCATCACACAACGCACGTACTACAGTAGCCCCAGCAATGTCAGATATACCAGCGTCTACTAAATCAGAAAAATAAAATTGATCTGTGCTAGCAGTATAAGCACTTAATCCCGATCTAATTGGGTCAGCTAATGATTCACTGTTATTAAATTTAAAGTAAGCACCTTCTGCAACTACCTCTGCATTGTACGATGACATTGTTTCGGTAGTGGTATAGTCAACTCCGGATAGTGGATTTGGATCAATTAATCTTTGATAGGGGTCAAAATATCTAAAGAATATATTGTATGCAGATACTGAGTAACCGGTCATACTATTAGTAAAGGAAGTCAACCCGGACCTAGTCTGTTGTGCAAAGGTAGAAGAATCAGTAGTATCGTAATTGAAGTTATATCCCTCACCATACATATCATCAAAAAACTGATAACCGTTTAAAACTAAATTTTTAATATTAGTTTGAGTCTCTACAGTAACATTACTTCTATAATAATCTTCATCTTTTAATAACCCGAAAATATTACCATATAAATCTTTTTTACCGTCTGTTATATATCCTTCATCATATAAAAACGATAAATCTGTGTTAAGATTTCGCTCTCCTGGTATATATGAGTTATACCCTATAAATGTTGAACTACTTTTAGTAGTGTTAGGTTGGTTGGCTGCTATACCTTTACTGGTGTTGTTGATAGACTTTGAAGTATCTACAACAAATGCTATAATATCTTGATTATTAGTAAAGATGTTTGGATCCGGGAAAATGAATAACTGATTAGGTTCATATTTATCTCTACTAAAAAATTCTAATCGCTTACTCTCGATGGAGTTGATAGAAGTATTTGTAGGTTTAAAGAATCCCTGATTGCGTTCACTGGTTATATCATTAGAAAATACAGAAGCCGTTGAAGGATAATCTTGATTTAGAAAATTTGCATATGGTTTATCTGCTTCAAATAAAATACCAATTTCTGGTATACCGGTCCCATCAGTAGATAGATACCAAAAATCCGCTCCCATAAATTTTTTCGTTTGGGCTCTCTTGTTTTTAAATAACTCTCCTGCTTGCTTTAACTGTCTTATATCTTCACTTACACCTTCAAATACTTCATCAATAAGCTGTTGATCACCTGCTAAAAATAAATTACTTTGAGGGGGACCATCCGGGCTATATTCTTTGAAATTTTTACCATAATCCTGGTCATCTGGTGTTTGGTTAAAATATTGAGAATAGTTATCAAAAAATTCTGTTAATGATATAGATAGATTTTTCTTAATTAGCTCTATGTCATAATCAATATTAGCAGTTGATCTATTTTCCAAGTAATCAATAACTAAATCATAAGCTGCTTGTTGCGCTCCGAGATTACTACCTTTTAGCTTATGCTTTACATTAGTAAAATATAAATCATCTCTCTTCTCTTTATAATAACCAATTACACTTCTTATTTTTTTACTATAAAAAGAAATAGCTATCTGTAAATCATTGCGATCGTTAAAGTCAATTTGTGATAGAAAAGTTCTTTCAGCATTAGTAGAATAATTTAAAGTTATATCACGAAGAAACTCTCTATATCTTTCAATGATTATTTCATTATCTTCGCCTCGTTTTCCCTTATTTTCCTTATTCCACTCCTTAATATAGTGGTTATAAAATTTCTCTAGAGTATCTGGCTGATATATTTCCTTCGTTGCATTAACAAACTCCAAGAAGGTAAACGGCTCATTCCGATCTAATGCTTTATCTTTACTAACATCAGGATTAGTAATAGATAAACCAACGCTAGGGTACCCTTGTACAATATCATCCATTATACATATTTATTACTCGAACAAGGATAGACTACTAAATAATGTGTCTCTTAACATTACATCGAATATTTTATTATCACCTTCGAGACTACTTAAAGGTATGGTGGAACTAAGAGTTGTTAGTATATTACTATAATCTATCATACCGCCGATCATTGTGTTATCATAAGCCGCGGATAGGCTGTAAAACTTATAGTATGATTCAACATCTTCAATCGTATAGGCGTTAGGTAGTACGAGCGGCCAGCCCCAATAAGGACCACCGCTTTCATTACCAACATATGTGCTGAAATCACTAAGCATGTATGTGTTTGTATTACCAGATTGTGAGTATGCTTGACCACTTAGAGCTGAAAGCGGTTGGTATGTATTTAAAGTGACGTAGGTTTCGCTAAATTTCTCATAAGCTACGATATTTACTCCTGCAGATAATTCATAGGTAAGTGGGTCTATTTGACTATCTAAATTTCTACCATAGGCTGTCTTTTCTGACCGACCAAAACTAAAATAATTTTCGTTAAACTTGTTTGCTGTTCCTCTCAGCTTGTTATATTTGACACTCTGAATATTTGCCATACGCTTTATATCAGCTGGCCCTCTAAATGCGTTTCTATTAAATACAATTCCATCTTCACCGAGCATATCAGAAATGCTAAGTAAATGAGATATGTCACACACATCTATATCCATTGTATTTGGTACAAAGTTAAATATACTCTCATATATTTTTTTACCTAATATTTTATAATCACTACTAATGTTACCAAATATAGTTCCAATAAAATCAGTAAATAGTATATCTCTATCTAAAAGAATTTCTTGGAACCTTAGATCTTTAATGGTTTGCTCAAAATTAAAATCTTCATTTTGTTTATATAACGTATAGAAGGTTTTTGGGTAGCAAGTAAAATGTGTTTTGCCTTTTAACGTGGTAGAGGTATTACCAGAAAGGAAAGAGTTTGAAGTACTAAGTGTTAAGTTAGTCGATGAACCTGAAATATTATCATTAAAGGTTAAAATTCCCCTATACCAGAAATCAGTATCTACAGTAGATAAGGTCGCGCTTAAACTTGATACAGTATAGTAAGCTTCAGGTACAATACCATCAACACCTGGAACAGTGACACCGGACAACACTTCAAATGTTGGGTTTGGACTAGCTGATAGTGCTTTAACAGTATAACTGGTGTTTACAGGCTTCAATACAAACGGTATACCGACTCCCTTATATTGAACATCGTTTATTGGAAATGAATTCGGCTCAGCTCCTTCGTTGCTTAACCCGTTAGAGGTTATAGATATTGCACTTAACGCGCTAAGTGCTACTGCACTTACTGAAGCCGATAATGATAGTAAGAAATTGTTAAGATAATCATTATTTTCGTATCCATCAAACCCAGGCGAGTAAACATTAGATCTGTCTTTGTTAAACGATAGATTAAATTTTGAGACATCATTATCTACCATATCAGTTTTAAAGTAGACGAAATTACTACCAGTACTACCAACAAATATAGAATCTATTGCACTAACACTTGAGCTAACTAACTCTGTTCCTTTTAACTGTACATATACATCTGCTGAAGTTAAAGAAACTGTCTCAACATCTACATACTCATATGATGATAGGGTATCTATATATTCTCTTGTAGCTACTGTAAAGTATTTTTTAAGGTGGTTAAATTTGTTTTTATCTAAATCAAAATAATTAGGAATATTAAGACCAGATACTGAAAAATATAGGTCTTGAAAATCCTGATAATGAGGAGACTTTATTGTAATCTCAATAGGGACAGACCATTCACCTGCAATCAACCCACTTAATGATTCTGTACCAGCTACAGCAGCACTAGGTACGACAGTAAAGGTATTAGCAATGTAATCAGTAATAGTAACATCGGTGTTGTATGAAGCTAAGATAGCATTATTATCACAATCCCTAATAACCATCTTGACATTATATTGGCCCGGATTGCTGTATACATGTGTACTGGTTAGACCATGTCCTATTGTACCATCACCAAAATCAAATATTGTTTTGGTTGCGTTGACTGGGGTAGAGCTTAATGTTTGTGTTGGTATCTTACCCTTAAATGTGAGCGGAGTAATTGGGAGATTATAAGTTGTAGTGACTTGCTCATTCTTATAATCGAATATATCGAAAAGTGCATATGCTGTTTTTATATTACTCATCTATTACCTCTATACGGTTAGCTACTGACATAGGCGAATACAAATATGGAAACTTGAAGTATGGTAGTGTTACATCTTGATTTATTACGCTTATATCACTTTCAGGGTATAGAGGGTTAAATGATATGAAAGAAATACCTTCAAATGATACACCTTCATTTTTGTTTGAAGTATATATGCGCTTAATACCTTCAAGAGATAAAATTGAATTAGTTAAATCAATAATTTTTAAATTTTCCCCCAAGGTATTATTCTTTGCTAAGAAGAACTCCTTTATTAAACTCGACACTCTAGATATTAAAGTACCTTTGTTAATCTTGTTGGTTGTCTCTCTTACAACATATAGCTTTGTATTGTCTAAATCGCTTACTTCTAGAGTGCCTTTATTAGATATACCTAACCCATATGCCATATAAACTGGATCCCTTGGAACAACACTATTAGAAACTATTTTTTTGCCCTTCGAGAGATCCACTATTAAATTTTTAAAGGATACACTTAAATCCGGCGGATAAGTCTTATCTTCAGTTAATGTGAATTTAGGGACAGCAAAAACGTTAATATTGTTAAAGTCGCATGAATCAGCGAAGTTAACCTGATTTATAATAACACTGTTTACCTTATTTGCATCTACACATATATCATAAAAATATTTTATATACTCGTTAATGTAAGAATCATTATCTACTACTTTAACACTTTGAAGAATATTAGCCATATTCTTTTTAAAGAATGTCTCATAATCACTCTCTGATACCAATCGAAGTTGTGAAGAAAATAACTTAGGAGCATTTTGTCTTATTTGATCTACTGTTTCTTCATCTGCGAGTGTTGAAGAGGCTACAGGGTTGTTAAATGTAATATAAGGGCTGTTGGTAATGTCTAAAAATGTGGTGTCTTGCTTATTTGCAAATGTATCATTGAATATAGCTCTTCTTCTAGCAGAATCATATACAAATAGCTTATTACCGTTAATAATGTTTTTGCTTATTATACCCTCTGTGTTATCTGATAAAATGTAATCTACTGCTACAGTATCTCCTTCTGCCAATATCTTACCAAACACACCATTGCCAAATTTTATTTCAAAATTACCATCTTCGTTTAAACGCTTTTCATACACTCTATCTACCGAGGTTGTAAGGTATAAGCTATCTACCTCTTTATACTGATAATACGTATCATCTGCTGTCTCCTTTACAGCAACACTTAATGTGTTATCCGCTATAAATCTATCATCAGCCTCGTTTACCAAATTTTCTACTACAATAGGTAGTACTTCAAACTTTTCACCCTGCGCTATATAGTCAGGATATTCACCTATTGACCCTTGATACAGTATAGCGTTATTATTTAACGTAGTAAGCGTTTCCGGACCTGCAGCTACCTTATCAAAAGAAATGTTATCTATAAAATTATACTGCACACCGCCAGCTAGAAAATAAGAATATTTTTTAATGGTGTAGTTACTAGGAGCTAACCCAGCGCTTGCAACACCATTAATAGGTACCATCGATGTCTGCTTACCTGCAGGCTTATAACCTATTAGCTTTACTATTCTGTTCATGTTTTCGTACAGAGTAGCTTGGTCAAAATCAACCTCAGAAGCTGTGTTGTTTAAATAAAAGAGAAGCACATGGTATGAATAAGCGATTATATCTATAACCGCAGCAAGGTTACTACCTTCATAATTTTGATCTGTAAATTTTTCATTCTCATTTAACCTATCAATAATATAATCTTTTAAACTAACCGCATCAAATGCAACATAAGCATCTTGCGGTAAATTGAAATTTAAAAAATCGTTAGTTGTGTTTGAAGTAGGCATGATTATAAGATGTAATATCCATTACTATTTAATAGCGACTTAAATGAAATACCATAGGCATTTAATGAAGGAACGTTAATTTGTAGGGTAATATAATAAGAGTGTTCTTCCCGGTTACCTTTTATTTCAACCTTTTCGAGTTGTATTCTAGGCTCTTGTGAAGGTAAGTTATTTTTTATATCATCCTTAATTTCATAGACTGTGAAATTGTTCATCGGCTCGAATAAGTACCTTCTTAAATCTAAGCCAAATTCTGGATTGAGTATTTTTTGACCAGGTGACGTTAGGAATATATTTGCTATGCTATTTTTAATAGATTCTAAATCATATAAACCCTCAATGTCTTTTAAATTGTCAGTTTTTTCTAGTTGTCTATTGTAGTACCGAGCTGTCTCGAGATCTAAGAAAAGATCTTTATATAGATAGCCGTTGTCGAGAGCCGCATCGTCCCTCTTATCTACGGATATATCTGTTAACTTAATAAGAGCCATTTATTATATTTAATATACAGCTCTTTTTATATGCTACCTTTTTATATTCTTCCACATTGCCGCAGCAGCTATCTTTTGCCTCTCATTTTAGCTAATACAGCACCAGCTACTCTTTTACCAGCTGCTTTTGATCCATACTTCTCACCTGCGCTTTTAGCTATTTTAGCAAAATTCTTTCCTGGTTCACCAATATCTTCTCCTGCTCTAGCCTTCTTAGCGCTAAGATTTTCATCTTCTTCAGCTCCAAGCTTCCAATTGTGCTCCTTAGCCTTCTTATACACACATCGTTTAATGCCTTCCGGATTCTTCGCATGGTATGCAAGACTTAGAGCAGATTCTGCTTCATCTTTATCTTCAACGGGATATGATCCGCTAGCAGAGCCACCGGCTGCGCCGCAAAAATCATCTTTATCTACATTAAGGTATTTGCCAGCATTCGAACCACCTGGTTTTTTTCTAGCTTTGTTTAAATCTTCACCATCCCATTTATCTTCATACCTTCTCTCTTTTTCAGTATCCTCCTCATTCTCACCAAAAATTGCTTTTTTTAGCACCGCAACATCAATCCCATACTTACGTGCAACACCTGGTAAAGCTGTATGAGGGTTTTCACCTGATTGAGCAAGTCGGATCATCTCATCTTGTGCTGCGTCAAGGTTACCTTCTTCCATTAAATCAGTTTCATGTTCTTTAATATCGTTATAAAGTTCAATTAAAATATCTGAAGCTAAAGTGTCGAAATCTTTTTCTTTTTCTTTCATAATTATATTTATTATTTTTGGAACTATGTTATAATAAAAACATGCAAGTAAAAGGTCTCTTAAATAAGGAAATTGATGTGGAAGTCAGTGTCGATGAAGTATGGAAAAACTTAAAGGACACAGTTATAACGAAGCTTGGCATGAATCCGCATAATGGGCACGAGATTGTTGACAATAACTGGGTTGAGTACATAGAAGCAACAACAACACATACCTTTACAATTGATCGAAATCATGGGGAAGCTAGTAAAGAACAGAAAGATATTCTAGAAGCTTTAGAAAAACTGCAGAAATTTATAAACCCAAGAATATCAGTCACACCAATCTATAAAAAATAGTAGATTAGTATAAATAATATTATGGCACGTAATAAATTTATACAATTGCATGAAAATTATATGAAACGCTTCGAGCGTGGGGGTTTCCTCGTTGGTGATGTATTTAAGTTTAATGATAATTTTAAGAGCTTAGATGGGTATAAGAGTCTTGGTAAAGCAACTCAGCAGCAAATTGATGATATGATTGATTCAGGACTGCATATTCGAGTAGTTGACATAAAAGACACAACATCACCACGGTACCCAGCTAACCCAGATACTTCTTCTTTAGGTGTAGTTGTTAACATTGCGCTTGATACAGGTGGCGGCCGTTATACACATTACACTTCAGTACCAGGTGAATTAGGCCAAGCTGTACAATATGCTCCAAACCTCTTACCTATCCCCGATGAAATGAGGCGTGATAGTAACGTAATAATCAAACCTGAAGAAGCAGAGGAAACAAAAGCACCAGGTGCGGTTGAATACCCAACAAGAGATCTTCCAAAACAAAATACGGTCATCCCAAGTGACCCTGCTACCCCTTGTCCCACAGTAGCAGCTTCTACGAATAGGTATTTGGCTGATCTAAATTAAACGTCTCCGTTTTCTTTTATCTTCTCATCCTCATAAGGAGAGATCCCCCTTCTGTAGTACTCAAGCTTACAGCATTCTAGAGCCCCGATCATCTCGTTATAATTAGCGTAATTCTCTCCGTAATTACGTATGTAGTTGTCTATCATTACAGTAATTACATAGTTTAAATCTCCCGCATTTTCAGGACAGAAGTTAACTACAGCAGGGCTAATTTGCCCTCTTCGTTTTTGTTTAATGTAAGGCATTTTCTAAATTTACTAAACATGCGAATGCATTAATTTCTTTATCAACAACAAAAGCACTCTTATATAGATGATCTGCAATAATAGCAATCATTGCCTTTTTCTTCATATCATCTAAAGTTGCAGTATATATAAAGTCCAAATAATTGCATAGAAGCGTATCATAATCACCTTGAAACCTATCTTCGTTTTCAATAAGATACCTCCTAGCATCTAAACATTTCTTAGATTGTATCTTTTTATAGACTGTTTCTAATAGTTCATTATCAGCACTAGTACTTGTAATGCATAATTCAGAATCAATAACATTCTTTTGAAGTTCGTTAATTGTCTTCCGAAGATCTGGAAATGTTTTCCTTACTACCTCTACAAACTTCTTTTTCTGATCTTCTGATACTGTAATATTTTCTTTTTGCAGAATAGAATAGCATCTTTTTACAGCTTCATTTAATACAGGCTTGATAGTTAGAGATTGACATCTAGATTGTAGAGCTGGTATAATCTTATGTTTGTAGTTTGCTGTTATAATAAACCTACAGTACTTTGCATACGACTCCATAGTATTACGCAGAGCAGCTTGCGCTTGTGGTGTAAGACCGTCACCCTCGTCTAATATAACTACCTTTATACCCCCATCAAATGATTTAGTTTGAGCAAAGTTGGTTATATTATGTCTAATTGTATCAATTCCTGATTCATCAGAAGCATTAATGTATAGATAATTACATCCGAGTATGTTGTTAACAATAACCTGAGCCAGCGTCGTCTTTCCGGTCCCAGGATTACCAACAAACAATAAGTTAGGTATTTCATTTTTAAATTCCTTTATTATACTTAAGGTTCTCTCGTCTAAAATTATATCGTCTAGTGTTTTTGGACGATATTTTTCTACCCAAATTTTATCAAAATCTACCATAATTTATTTTCCTGATGATCCAAAGCCTTTAGCCCCTCTTTCTGATTTTTCAGTCCTACCTTCTTCCGGAATAACTGTATGATTAGTATATACTACAAATTGAGCAATTCTATCTCCAGCTTTTACTTCATAATCCGTGTCGGTTAAGTTATAAAGCTTAATCCCAGCATCTCCTCTATACCCATTATCAATAATACCCGGATGAGGTAAGATACCATGCTTAAATCCAAGACCGGATCTACCTTCTACTTTAATCCAAAACTTAGGACTAATAAAAGCAAACTCCAACCCAACGTCTACTACCGCAGATTTTCTCGCTGGAATAACCTTACTCTCTACTGCAGTTACATCCATTCCAGTATCATCTTCATGGTTCTTCGAAGGAATTACTGCATTTTCATTAGTTTTTTTAAATTTAACTGAAACTGTTGGCATATGCTATATGATAGTATACGTAGCAAAAAATTCAAGACTAGATTAAATATATTTGTATGGCAGAACTAGACGATGCAGTTAATGATATTATTACACAACTAAAGGGTAATAAGAAAGATGTACGTGAACGTGAACAGGTTGAAATTAATAGAGATAATTTAGAAGAGTTCATTATGAACAACTCTAGTAAATTAGTCACTAAATCGTTAGATATTGTAGATAACGTTAATGATTATATCTCTTCAGCTCCTGAAAATAGAGACGTAGCCGCGCTCGCTGAATTAATTAAAGCATCTTCTGGGGCTATTGATACATTACAAAAGCTTCATACTTCTAATGAGAGGAATGAAACACAGATTGAAGTTAAAAAAATCGACGTGGAGAGTAAAGAGAGAATAAACATTACCGATAATCAAACACGTGTGCTCTTATCTAGAGAAGATATTATGGATGCTCTCATTGACCGTGACGATGATGTCATTGACGTTTAGTAATTTAGATCCTTACAATCTTCATCCTCTTCACAAAGCTCAGAATCTGGAATTGTATCTCCAGTAGAAATAATCCTAGGAGGTGTAATAGTAATAGGGTTAGGTATAGGTGTTGTACCAGGCCCTGTATTAGGTCCAGGACCGGTTATTGAAGTTGTTTCTCCTGGTGGTGTACCTGCCCCTACCCGACCCTGTACCGTGTTCAATCTAAAGATACCATTATCTTTTATAGTAAAGTTCAACCTGTCTTGGCTATTATATACATTACCTGCTAGATTAGTGCATATGGCAGCACACCTCTCTTGCATTACTTGGTCACCTGATTCGCTGAATATTAATTGCACATACCTTAACAATCTATCAATGCACCCATCAAACGAGCGTGATTTGTTTCTCTCTTCATTAAAGTAGTTTAACGTTTTATAGATTCCAAATAATTTAAATGCTTTCGATCCTAGTAGATTCTCCACTTTAGTCAATATACCAGATACCAATTTATTAGAAGTAGTTAGGAAAGAAACATCCTTTACAAGCTTGTTTCCATTAGCAGTACCTGCGACACCTTTCCCCCTAGCATGCTCTTGCTGAACCCTCTCCTTATTTCTCTTATCAATAAAGGGTAGAGTATTATCGTTTATAACAACACTTTCAAAATTAAAGTTATACACAGATGTAACTACCTTAGTAGCGTCTACTATTAGATCTTGCACAAACTGTGGTGATTTATTAAACATATCATTTGTAGTGTTTAAAGCAATCCCCTTTAAAACTGGAGTAGATGAATTTGATTTAGTGGCGTTTCCTAATTGTCCAATTAAATCTGATACAGGAGCAAAAAACCCACTAGTCGCGCCGGCACTTTCTAAGAAACCACCCATGGGTCCATGAGCTAATTGGGTTGTATAATAAATTAGTGATGAATCACTAAGACCGTCTCCAAATTTATCTATTCTATCAACAAATCGATTTAGCTCATTAAGACCTTTTTGGTAGACCTTTTGAAACGATTCCATAAAGTTTTGCTCGAGATCAGAAAACACGCTTCCGAGAGGTCCATGAGGTTTACCATCACAGTCACTTAATATTAAACAGTCAAATTGATTTTTTGTAGATTCTAGGGCTCGTAATATTTCTACTTTATTATCTATTATACCTATTACCGGGGCTAGTATAGCGCCAATACCCCCGGTAGCTAAACCGATGGCCTTGGTTAATAAGTTTTGTGGTGCACCAATCACACCTATGATGTCACCTATAACCCCGCCAGGTATCATAGGACCGGCTGGTTTACCGATCTTTACCTTACCCTTAAGATCATTAAGTTGCTTGCTTACTAATTGTGAAGGATTAAAACTCATAATATTTTACCGAGGATTTGGCCCCCATTTCTGAGTCAAATTTTCTGTTTTTGTATTGGATTCCTTTTGTTTTGTATTGGATTCCTTTTGTGGTGGTTTTGAAACACCAGCACTTGGAGATGTTGGTTTACTAATACTCTCTAACTCCTTTGCCGCATCTGGTCCTACGTATGTCTTAACACATTGTATGGCATTTAAATACCTCTCTCCTCTCAGCTCATGTCGGCAATTAGTTACAAACCACCGGCCGAGTAGTTTTGTATCTACTAACCCCGGTATATCATCTACCTTTCCCGTTTTTGGATTGGCTCGTTTAATTTGTGGTGACCCTGATGGTCTATACACATCAATAAACTGTGAACATGTTCTTCTTGTAAATCCTAAATTTGTAAATCCCAATTGTAAATTTAAAAAGGTAAAATTTGACATCATATGAGCCTGAGCTAATTTCTTATTGACTTCTGGCTTCCATGGGTATTTTAAAATATGATATGCAGTGCTTTCCCCTGTTGGTAAGAATGGTACCGCGTCCCCACCTGCCGTCTTAAACCGTTCTACAAATAGTCTACTCCACGGCTTCCTCATGTCTGCTATATTTACTTGTTCACTAGTGACCACACCACCTTTGTCATCTACGGATCTGACTGAATAATTTATAAAATAAGTATTCTTATAATCAGTCATGGGTGTTGATAAACTAGTATTAGGTAACTGCCCCTGGGTCACATTAGAAATCATCTTTTTCATATAAACGGCTGGATTATTAATATTAGTACTAGTACCAGTACCAGCTTTATCGCCAGCTAATTCACCAACCGCAAATACTTCTCTTTGCTGTTTTTTATGATCACTAAATATTTTAGAAAGAGACCGTAGGGAAAATTTATTTTTCTTTAAGGTAAACCCATTATCTGTATCTTCAGCTAACCGGTTGTAGTGTAAAATACCTTGAACTGCTGTATCCTTTTCATCTTTGTAATATATACCAAGTAAATACTTTATTACATCTGAAACCCTAAACTCACGCGAATAAAGACCTTTTAGTATTTCAGCTTCCGTAGCAGTAGTGAAAGCTAGATTACTTCCATTTTCCCAATTTTCTTCGTCTATAATATCTTCATCTAAATTTTCCTTTAAGATTTTCTTTATTACCTCACCAACCGGTACACCAGCGAAACCTATAACACGTGTTGCAGGTAGATCTATTGAATTTAACTTATAATAATTTTCATCTACCAGATTATAAATTTTATAGTTACTAAATCTATCCGTGTCCCCTATACTATTAACCTCATCTGTGATTACAAACTCATACTCTACTTTAATCTGAGCTGCTTGTACAATAGGTTTTTCTTTATCAGGCTGGTTAGAATCTTGAATGCCAGATAGTTTAGGATCTTCTTGTGCGTGAAACGATACATAAAATCTATCTGTACCATCACCCTTTGTTAATCGATTATTATCTAACATATCAGCAGGGTTGTTTATTATAGCTGTTGCAGATACAAAAGGCTCAAATAGATTTTCTTCTATAATAAGAGACTTTAATGCAGATTTTGATAAATGTACTGCCCGTGGGTCTTTTTTCCCCCCTGGATGTGCAGAGTTATACAAAATGAATTCACATTTATAATCTTCTCCATTTATTTTGAACAGTGTCCGGTCCGGCTCTTTCTGGTTCTTAGCCATTAGAAATGCTTATTGTTATGTATAGTAATATCAGTGATCTGTTGATATACTAACTGTCTACTATTGGGTAGGATATACTGTAATTGTGTTCCAGGCTTAGCGTAGAATTTTTTACTTAATAAATCCTTGTTAAGAAGATACAACAACCACCAGCTATCTATATCACCGTATATATTATAGGAAGTGGTTGTAAGCGGCTCTTTAGCATTCACAATATATGTATCTAAAATACTAGAATCGATGTTATCGGGCATTTCAATTTTATTCAATATATTATAAAAGTAAAACTGCTTACCTTGTTTACCTTCAGTGTACAACTTAAATATACGCTCATACCTCGACAAAGGTAAGGACTTTAACCCACCTATTTCATTTTGATATTGTCCTGTTTTTCCTGTTAAGCTCATGTCTTTTATAGTCTATTTTATGGTAGCCACTCACCACTAAACCATTTGTCAATAATGGTCGGTTTATTTTTTTGTGATCCCATATGTCCTTGTGGAAATCGTTTCTCTAACTCTTTCCTAGGAATAACGATCTTTTTACCTGTAGTCTTATTAGTATTTTCCTTTTCTTTGTTAGCCTTAGCCTCTGCTGCTTTTTTCCGGTTGGCTTCAGCTTCAGCTTTGCGCGCAGCTTCCCTCCGCAGGTCAAATTCGAAATTCGTCTCTCCTTTTCGGCGGTGGTTGTAATCATCTGAACCCACTTTCGTTGGAGTATGGCCCTGAAAATTAATATCAGTCTCGTCCGGTGAATCAACTCTCGGCTCCATGGAAGGGTTGTACTTACCTCCTGGTAACATTACTTTGTCCTTGTCACGCCAGCTCTGCGCTACACCAGGATCCCGGGCGAGGTAAGAGCTTCCTTCAATTAATTCCGGAGCACTTTCAGCTAGTTCTTGTTCCAGTGGAGATCGTTTAGATGGATCACGGGGTATAGCACCCTTAAATATTGTATCAACTGGGAACTGAGGAGCGTTGCCATCTTTGTCTGGAATAAAGCCCATCCCACCTGCGGCTCCAACTGATCCATCTGGCCTTTTGTATATACTTAGATCTCCTGGGTCTGGAGACTTTATGCTGCTTATTGCCCTGTCTCTTTCCTCTTTCCAATCTCTTGCGCGTTTATCCGCCTCTCTATCCGATCTATCCTGCTTCGTTACATAGTCTTCAAACGCGCAATTATCGCTACATAACAAATCATCCTCCATAAAGTTAGCCGCTTCAACTGTTAATGACTTAAATGCAAATGAACAACCATAAGCTTCTGGTACTATTGAACACCCACCACTTTGATTCCGAACTTTTCTTTTAGTACCTAACAATTCTACACTAAAATCCTGTAAGAAAGCCCATTCTATATATCTTTGACAAGGTACTTCAATATGGTAAATGTAAGGAAATGTCATTGCAATAGGTCCCAACCTCGTAGGTCTATTAATTTTGGTAAACCTTCTTATAAACTCTAAATTCTTTTCAGCATCCCCATCGTCAATTGTATTTGCTAATATAAATTGTACCCTCAAAGGAGCATCCGTGTTTTCATATTGATAAAATTTAGGTGTTTCAATATACGTTCCCCTAACGTTATCAGTGTTTGTCAATGCGTCAGCTACCCTGCCAACTGCTGCACCTACTTCGCCAAAGCTTCCTTTGCTTGTATCCCCTATCATGCCCCCAAGCGTGGATCCAAATTGAGCGACCGCTGCAGCCCCTCCAATTATGTTGCTCTCCAAACCTCCAAAGACATCTGATAGCGGCCCTCCAAACTGTGCTCCACGGCTACTTACTTTAGAAAACGTATCATCAAAATTATTTGCAAAGTTTCTTATGTTATTATCAAAATAAGGAAAATTAAAATTAATTTTTGTATTATTAGTCCCTGGTTTATATAGATTTTTATAAAAATCTAAACCGTCTTGTATAGGTTTTCTTTTATTGTTGGCATACTGCTGCTGTACCAATCCTATATAACCTTCTACAAACTGTTGTAGTTGTGAAAATTCCAGCTCATACCCTGTAACATAAGCATTAGGTGCTTCAGCACGTAGTTCTGAATTCTTAGGAACTGTAGTCCAAGCATATTCATTGACTATGTCAAATTTCTTTACCAGGTTAGCATTGATCCGGTGGGCTCCGGCTGCAATAGCCTGACCAGCCCGCCCGGGCGCGCCCCATATAGATTGTCCTTTTTGTGCCATTAATAATATTTAATCACCAATCTTATTTGTGCTAAATATTATCCGATATTTGCGTATGGTGAGGATAAGAACTTATCTTGACCGCTAGCATACTCTACCGGGGTAGTTGCATCAGTATTATTATTATTGTTAACTGGTACAGGTATTAAACTAGGGCCCGGTCTTCCTGGATTTTCTTTCTTATTTATATCCTCGAGAATTCTTTGACTGTTTAATGCGATTGAAATCATGTCTCCTCTCTGCTGCACTGCTGTTTCTTCTTTTGATGTTTGTCCCGTTTCCATGTTATAAACTGAAGTTTTACCAGGAAACATTCGTTCTAATTGTTGCATTAATGTTAATTGACTTTGTTCTGTTTCTATATCAGCCTTTTT
>Ga0080013_1002343_pt1 | contig 22420 bp, 24 predicted proteins | sample ETNvirenome_6_85_FD_69236 | JGI IMG/M metagenome (GOLD analysis project Ga0080013, IMG submission 69236) | Marine viral communities from the Pacific Ocean - ETNP_6_85 (SPADES assembly) (version 2) | ecosystem: Environmental > Aquatic > Marine > Oceanic | place: Pacific Ocean | collected 2013-06-19 | reverse complement strand
GGAATTTAAACACTAGGTGGTGGGCACCATCGGTCTTTACGACTGAAAATTACATGGTAGTTCCTTTGGTAGAAAAGAACGTATTGAAGTGGAGAATATTTGCTCAAACTGATGCGGAAACCGAGGTTTTAGTTCCACATTTTAGTGATGCGTATAAAATGGTAGAAAAATTGGAGACAACAATTGTCAACAAGATACAACAATCGTAAGATAATTCTATCAGAACAGACATTACCTATGGGTAGATTATTACCTGGTATGATTGTGACGTTTAATTATTCGGAATCGGGTGTTACTGATCCAAGACCTGTTTTATTATTCTTACATCGTGATAGAGAAACTAACTTACTAGAAGGTTTGAATATTAATTATATCAACCCAAGTAAGGTGAAAAAACTATTTAGTGTTATTGATATGAAAAAAACCGAAGTGGACGAGAGAGAAAATCTAATATCATTGAAAGAAAATTATTTTAGAATACAAATAGCTAATCCAAAGAAACGTTCTGCTATGACTACCAAAAGATTTTATTCGGATGTCATTAGTGCTGATAATGTATTTAAACAAGCATATCGTAGTTACAAAACAACTAAATTGACAGCACTAAAGGTTACAAATATTAAATTAGATATGGTTGGTCTTGATGAAAATTAGTTATTCCATATTAACTCATAACGAAACGAATTCATTAGAGAAGTTATTAAAGTTTTTAATCAAGTGGAAACAACCTGAAGATGAGATTGTAATACTTGATGATTATTCAGATGATGAAAAAACAAAACAACTATTAGATTTCTATGTATCTGCACACGATATAGTATTTGAACAACGAAATCTATTGGGTGATTTTGCTTCACAGAAGAATCATCTAAAAAATATGTGTAGTGGGGATTATAGTTTTAATTTAGATGCTGATGAGATGATAAGTCTTTGGTTGATAAAAAACATACATGGTATTGTCGAAGAGAATGAAATTGACTTGGTTTATTTACCACGAATAAATACAGTAGAGGGTTTAACTGAACAACACGCTAAACATTGGCATTGGAGTGTTAATCAAGAAGGTTGGGTTAATTTTCCAGATTGGCAAGGTCGAGTATTTCGCAATAGACCAAATATAAAATGGGAAAAACCCGTACATGAGATGCTGACGGGGTTTCAGACGTACTCTTACTTACCGATGGATAAACCTTTTTGTATACTACACCATAAAACTATTGAAAAACAAGAACAGCAAAATAAAAAATATGCAGGAATTTTAAGATGAGAGCATTAGTAACAGGTGGTGCTGGGTTTATAGGTACTAATTTAATAAAGAGGTTATTAAAAGATGGTCATGAAGTTATTTCAGTAGATAATTATTCTACTGGATTTAAAGATAATCACCAAGATGGTTGTAAGTATTACAATATTGATATTGTGGATAAAAATTTTTGGGATTTAAGTAAGACTTGTCAATGTGAGGTATCTTGTAATTGCAAGATAGAAGATGTTGATGTAGTATTTCATTTGGCTGCATTGGCACGAATACAACCATCAATAATAAATCCACATAAGTCTATTTATAATAATTTTATAGGTACATTGAATGTATTTGAATATGCGAGAGATAAAGATATACCACTTGTATATGCCGGTTCGTCATCTAAACATCACGCACCTTATGGTAGTGCTTACGCTTGGTCAAAGTATAGTGGTGAGGAGTTATGTAAATTGTATTCACAATGTTATGAAGTACCAACTGCAATATGTAGATTTTATAATGTATATGGTCCTCATCAAATATTAGATGGGGCATATGCCGCTGTTATTGGTATTTTTGAAGAACAATATCAAAATAAAAAACCATTAACAATTACAGGTGATGGTGAACAAAGACGAGATTTTACTCATGTTGATGATATTGTTGATGGTTTATATAGTTGTATGAGAGCCATGCATGGTGAGGTTGATATGAGATTTGCTGGAGAGGAATTTGAATTAGGTCGTGGAAAAAATTATTCTATCAATGAAGTAGCAGATATGTTTGGGGAAGATTATCCAAAAGAATACATACCACCACGAAAAGGTGAATATGATAAAACATTGTGTGTGGATAATAAAGCACAAGAATTACTTGGTTGGAATCCCACAAAAGATTTGACAAATCATATTCAATTGTTCTTAGAGTCAAAGAAACATTAAAAATGAAAATAAAGTTATACGAACATGAAATTCATAGAAATGAAACTACATTCAGACCATTTGTCATGGCTCAAGATATGTTCAGAGAAGTGGGTATAGAGTTTACAACATCTGATGATTATGATTATGCTTTTGTTGGTCAGTCAAGTATAATAGATAAGAAAAAACCATTGAAAGAATCAATAGAAAAGGGAGTGGAGTTCGTGTCTAAAATAACAGGAGACTATTTTATTATTGATGGCCAAGATGCAACTACATTAATTGGAACAATAGATGTATTTAGAGAATCAAACGCATCGTTATTTTTAAAGAACACATATTTAAAAGATTTTGATCTATACAAACAACCTTGGGCTAATGGTAGAATGTATTGGGGAAAAGGTGATTATTCTGTTCCCGATATAGATGAGCTAAAACCAAGAATGAAATTGACAGGATGTAATTGGTTACATACAGTTCGACCTAATTGGTATGATTATAATCAAAAAAAATCATATGATTTATCTTGTATGTTTGGTTATCCAACAAAAGAACCAGTTTATGAACATGATGTGTGTCAAACTGATTATTATGATCCACATAGAAAAAATTTAATGGATATATTAGGTGATAAATATAAGATAGCTGGTTTAGTAAATGGTAAAAGAATACCGATTGAAGAATATTATCAGAAAATGTTTAATTCAAAAATAATTATGGCGCCACTTGGGTATGGTGAGATGGCACCAAGAGATTTGGAATCCGCTATGTTTGGTTGTGTATTAATGAAACCAGATATGAGTTATATTTCATCAGAGCCATTTATTTATGAGGATGATGAAACATATATTGCAGTAAATTATGATTGGTCAAATTTAGAAGAAAAAATTGATTATGTATTGTCGGACTATAATAACATACGAGAAAGACTTGTTGAAAATATGAGAAAAAGGTTTGAAGAAAAATATAATTTGAAAAATTTAGTGTTGCATGTTTATGATATTTTTAGTAAATTAGAAGGTATTGATACACTATGAATTTTGCTATGTTAATAGACGGTTGTGTCCAGAGGTCTTATTATGTCAAAGATGGCAAGTCGTATAAATTTAATACCGATGAACCTTATTCTCATCACCATTCGATAGGTAACGAGTGTCATTTGGGAATATGGGGATGGCCTTTTTTATTTGATGGTTATTTTATAAATTGGACAGAATTTAATGAATTACCTTCTTTGGATTTAGATGTTGTTATGGTTGCAATAGAAAAAAAACATGAATATAATGTTGATATGATAAGAAAAAAATATCCAAATGCTATTGTTGTTAGTTTTATAAAAGAAGATTACTGGTCTAATTTTTCTATATCACAAAGAGTAGAATTTTTTAAGTCTTGTGACTACATAACTTTTCCTTGGAAAGTAGATTACGAAGATGGTGGTATGTTGGGTATAAAAACATTATCTGATTTGTGTGGTAGAGATGTTCATTATATATCACAACCTCACAACATTGATTTCTTATATGAAAAATATTTTACAGAGGATAAACTAATTCAGATATTAAACTATAAAACGCCTGAAGTTTCACCAGGTGAGGATACTGAAAGTTTTGTTAATTATATAAGTGAAAAGTACGATATACCTGTAGTCGAACATGTCGTTAAATATGAAGGTCCAGAACATAACCAATGGGAAGAATTTTTATCTGGTATTACAGATTCATTATATTGTTTTAATTTAGATACTGTCAAAACAGGTGGTTCTATGGCTGTTCAATGTGCAGCACTCGGTATGTTGAATATCGGTGGAGTTCAAGATTCGAATGAAATTTTATTTCCAAATACTGCAACAAATGATTGGGATAAATTAGAAAGTTCTTTTGTTGAGTTACATGAAAACTCAGATAAAAGAGATGAAATGGTAGTTGAAGCTTTTAATAAAGCTAAAGAAAATTATTCATATGAATCTGTTAGAAATAAATTTTTAGAAGTTGTTAATGGTTAAGAAACTCGTTATATCCCCACACATAGACGATGAGGTTTTAGGTTGCGGTGGTATCTTGGACAAAGATACATTTGTTTTATATTGTGGAGTGGAAAATAGATATGTAAATGGTGATATGTCAATTAGTGTTGTGACTAGAATAAATGAATTGAAAAAGGTTAGTAAATTTTTAAATTTTGATTTCAAATTATTGGATAATAAAGTTAACAATTTCCAACTAAAAGATTTAATTGGTGAGTTCGAAGAAGTTATCAGTCGTTTGAAACCAGAACAAATTTACATACCGTATCCATCTTATAATCAAGATCATAGAATTGTATATGAAGCATCATTGATTGCAACTAGACCACATGATATTAATTTTTTTGTTAAAAAGATTTTAGTTTATGAACAACCTCATGTTTTCTTTTGGGATAAGACTCACAACATAAATGGTGGATTCGTTCCAAACTATTTTATTCCGATAGATGTAAATAAAAAAATTAAAGCATATGAACTGATGAAAACACAAGTAAGAAGTTTTAGGAGTTCAGAAAATTTAAAGTCTATGGCTAATTTAAGAGGCACACAAAGTAACAACGAATATGCTGAAGCTTTTCAAATATTAAGATGGATTGACTGATGAGAAATATATTAATATGTGGATATAGAGATTGGGCATTTGATTTATATCAAAAAGTAGATGAGCGTGAAATTGATAATTGTATTTATGTAGATGATAAAGATTTACTTGAAAGAATGATAGACTATTATCAGCCAGTTTATGTATTTTTTATAGGTTGGAGTTGGATTATAAAAGAAGATATAATAAATAATTATCCTTGTATTTGTTTACATCCATCACCACTACCAAAATATAGAGGTGGTTCTCCAATGCAACATCAAATAATTGCTGGTGAAAAGAAAAGCGCTGTCACTTTATTTAAGATGGACGAAGGTATTGATACTGGTGACATTTTATTTCAAAAAGAATTTAGTCTTGATGGAGATTTAGAAGATATTTATAATAGAGTTAGCGACATAGGAGCTGATGGAGTTATAGAGATATTAGAAGATGGTTATCAAAATCGTATCAAACAAAATGAAGATAAAGCCACCTTTTACAAAAGAAGAAAACCGTCTATGGGTGAAATAAAAATAGACGATATAAGTAATTTTACTGCTGATGAACTACATGATAAGGTAAGAGCATTACAAGATCCATATCCAAATGCATTTATAACTTGTAAGGACGGTTCTAAACTTTATATTAAGAAAACGGAGTTAAAACAATGAAACTATTAATGACTGGTGGATTGGGATTTCTTGGTTCACATTCAATTGAAAAATATGAGTCTGAGGGATTTGAAATAACTATTATAGATAATTTATCATCAAATGTAATTGAACCTACCGATGAGTTGTGTAAGAACTCTCATGTGATAATAGATGATATTCTCAATGTATCGTGGGACACATTACAAGATGATTTTGATGTTATATTACATTTAGCTAGTCCAGTAGGTCCCGTAGGTGTATTGAAACATTCGGGTGAGATGGCTAGATATATTTTAGATGATATTTATTGGGCTATAGATGGTGCTAAGAAATTTGATTGCCCTTTGATTTTTATTTCTACATCTGAAATTTATGGGTATAGAGAAAAGGCTGAGTTCTTAAAAGAAGAGGATTATAAATTATTAGTTGGTGATTTTAAAGTTCGTAACGAATACTCCATAGGTAAGTTATTGGCTGAGATTGTATTATCAAATACTGCTAAAGTATCAGACTTAAAGTATCAGATAATCAGACCATTTAATATTAGTGGACCACGACAATTAAAAGATGGTGGATTTGTATTACCAACATTTACTCAACAGGCATTAAAGGGTGATGATATAACTGTATTTGGTGATGGAGAACAGGTCAGAGCTTTTACTTATGTTAAAGATATAGTAGATGGTATTTATTTAACTTCTGTTGCTAATGAATATATGAATGATATTTGGAATATTGGTAATGGTGATAATGTAGCTACGATAAAAGATATGGCTACTAAAGTAAAAGAATTCACTAATAGTAATTCTGAAATAGTTTATGTTGATCCTAAAACTATTCATGGTCCTCTTTTTGAAGAGGCCTGGGATAAGATACCTAATTCAGAAAAAATTAAAAAATTATTAGGATGGACACCTACTTTGGATGTTGATGAAATAATAGAATCTGTTATAAATTTTTGGAGAAAATGATGGAATTAGAAATACCAAGCTATTTAAAAAAACAAAGAGATGTGACGATTACTAAAGAAGAGTTAATTTCTTTTGAAACGGAAGTAAAGGAACGATATGAAAATGGTGAAATATTAGCACCAGTTCATTTGTCAAAAGATAATGAAGATGAATTAATAGAAATCTTTCAATATATAAGTCCGAATGATTGGGTGTTTCAGGCTTGGAGAAATCACTACCATGCTTTGTTACATGGTTTTGATAGACAACAGTTGATGGACGATATAGTTGAGGGTAGAAGTATGGCTACAAGTAGTAATGTCCATAAGTTCTATTCTTCTGCTATTGTAGGTGGTGTTATACCAATTGCTCTTGGAACTGCTATGGCACTAAAGAGAAACAATTCGGATGATAAGGTTTGGTGTTTTGTTGGAGACATGACTTTTGAAACTGGTGTTTTTCACGAGTCATATAAATATGCTAAAAACTTTGACCTACCAATTCAGTTTGTAGTTGAAGATAATAATTTAAGTGTACACACACCAACTGATGCTGCTTGGGGTAAGAGACAAGATGTACCAGATGATGTTGTGTACTATGGATATGAAAACGGATACCCACATCATGGTACTGGTGCTTGGGTTAACTTTTAAGGGGTTATCATGAAATACAAAGATGAATTAATTAGGTCAATGAAATGGCTTGGTGAAAAAGAAAACACATTATTTTTAGGTCAAGCTACAGCATTTAGTGGTCACTCTATTTCTGGTACTTTAACTGAAGTTCCTAAAGACAGACTAATTGAGTTACCTGTAATGGAAGAAGTTCAGATGGGTATGTGTGCTGGTCTTTCACTTGAGGGGTATGTACCAATATCAATATATCCAAGATTTAACTTTATGATGTTAGCAATAAATCAGTTAGTTAATCACATTGATAAAATGAAAAAAATGAGTAAGGGTATGTTAGTACCGAAAGTGATTGTTAGAGTTGCTGTTGGTGCTAGAAAACCATTAGATGGTGGAGAACAACACACTCAAGACTTTACTAAATCAATAGAGTGTATGTTAACCGATACAACTTTAGTTGAGTTAACAGAGCCAGAACAAATATTCGATACTTTTGTTGATGCTTATGATAGAGATGGTTCAACTTTAATAGTAGAGTGGGGAGATTTCTATAGTGAAAAATAAATTCAAATGGCAGTTAATAAACGACAGTATAACAAATACTGATAAAAAAGCGCTAACTGATTTTATTAATACACCCAATCAAAGGTTTACTAATGGACCTAAAGTAAAAGAGTTTGAAAAGGCGTGGTCTAACTATGTAGGTTGTAATCATAGTGTGTTTGTAAATTCAGGTGCTTCGGCTAATTACATCATGGCGTCAATCATGAAAGAAGAGAAAGGTGTGGGTGAAGTGATTGTTTCACCTTTGGGTTGGGTAAGTGATGTAGCTCCATTGGTTAATTTAGGATTTACTCCTGTATTTGTTGATGTCAGTATGGAGAATATGTCCATCACACTTGATAATATCAAAGCTGCTGTTACAGATAAGACAGTTGGTGTATCTTTAGTACATGTTCTTGGATTCAATGCCGTCACAGATGAACTAGTTGAATTTTGTGAAGACAATGATTTATTTTTTATTGAGGATTGTTGTGAATCTCATGGGGCGACTTATAAAGGAACAAAGGTAGGTAACTTTGGTGATGTCTCTAATTTTTCATTTTACTTTGGTCATCACATTACTACCATTGAGGGTGGTATGGTTTGTACCAATGATGAAAAATTATATGATTTAGCTAGATTGTTTAGGTCACATGGAATGACAAGAGAAGCTTCGGTTCAGATTCAAGAACATTATGAAAGAAGTCGACCTGATTTAAATCCATTGTTTACCTTTGCTGTGCCTGGATATAATTTCAGAAACCAGGAGATAAATGCTGTTTTAGGTTTAGAGCAATTAAAAAGATTGGATTACAATTGTAACGAAAGAAGAGAAAATTTTAAACTTTGGGTTGATCTATTGGATTCTAACAAATTCTGGACTGATTTTCATCAGAATGGAAATAGTAATTTTGCACTTCCTTTGATTTTAAGAAAAAAAGACTTGGAATTGTTTGAAAAATGTTGTATATTACTACAAGAAAAAAATGTTGAATATCGTGTAGGAACTGCGGGCGGTGGTAATCAAGCAAGACAACCTTATTTGGATAAATATGAATATGATTATCGTAGTTTAGCAAATGTAGACCATATACACGATTTTGGTTTATACATTGGAAATCATCCAGAGTTAGTCGAAGAAGATATTGTTGAATTGTGTGAGGAGTTAATTTCATTATGATTGATTTGAATGATAAGAATATATTGGTAACTGGCGCCAATGGAATGATTGGTAAAGAACTTGTTAGGATATTAAAAGAAGAATATTCACCTGAAAGTGTACTTGAGGCTGATTTACCAATTTATGATTTAAGAGAAAGAGTGGATGCTGCTTATGTATGTGATGGTCAAGACATCGTATTTCATTTAGCTGGAATCAAAGGTTCACCACAGAGATGTATGGAAGCGCCAGCATCATTTAGTGTTCCTATGATTCAATTCAATGCCAATATGGTTGAGGCTGCTCATCATTATGATGTTGAGTGGTTTCTCTACACGAGTTCAGTTGGTGTGTATCATCCAGCAGAGGTGTTTGTTGAAGATGATGTTTGGTCTACTTTTCCAAGTGAAAACGATTGGTTTGCTGGTTGGGCTAAAAGAATTGGTGAGATGAATGTTGAGGCATATATGAAACAATATAATTGGAATAAATGTTCAATAGTAAGGCCGGCAAATGTTTATGGTATCAATGATAATTTTGGTCAATGGTCAATGGTTGTTCCATCATTGATTAAGAAAGCTATAGAGAATGATGTTTTATCAGTATGGGGTGATGGCTCACCGATACGAGATTTAATCTATGCCGAAGATGTCGCTCGTGGTATGATTCATATGGTGGAGAATAAAATTACCAAACCAGTTAATCTTGGTAGTGGTACAGGGGTAACTATAAAAGAGGTTGCCGAAATCATAGCTAATTATTTTGATATAGATATTGAGTGGGACATCGACAAACCTATGGGTGACATGAAAAGATTGATGAGTACAGAGAGGGCTGAAAGTTATGGTTTCAGTCCTAAAGTAAGTTTAGAAGAAGGTATAATCAAAACCATAAAATGGTATGAGGAGAACAGAGATGTTTTATAAAAATAAAAAAGTATTGGTAAGTGGAGCTGGTGGTTTAGTTGGTTCACAAGTGGCAAAGATGTTAGTTGAAGAGGGTGCTATAGTTAGAGCTAGTTATAGAAGTAGGGAAGTTCCAAACTGGGTTGGTGATGTTGAAAAAGTTAAAGCTGATTTTATGAACATTGAAGATGTAAAGAAATGTGTCGAAGGTATGGATATAGTTTTTGTATGTTCTGCTAATACATCAGGTGCTGGAGTTATGGCGCATGATCCATTACAACATGTGACACCAAATTTGATTATGAATTCTACATTGATGGAAGAATCATATAGGGCTGGAGTAGAAAGATTCTTTTTTGTAAGTAGTGCAACAACATATCCACCGGCAGATTATCCAATAAAAGAAGAAGAAGTTTATAATGGTGAACCATATAAAACTTATTTTGGTGTTGGTTGGATGAAAAGATATACAGAAATATTAGCACAGTTTTATCATAGAAATAATTTTATGAAAATGGCTATGGTTAGACCTGCTAATATATATGGTGTGCAAGGTGACTTTAGTGATGAAACTGGTCATGTATTACCTGCACTTATTAGACGAGCATTAGAAAAACAAGATCCATATATTGTTTGGGGAAATCCTGATGTAGTTAGAGACTTTACTCATTCAGAGGATATGGCAAGAGCTTGTTTGGATGTAGTTGAGAAATATGCAGTATGTGATCCAGTTAATATTGCTTGTGGCAATTTAGTAACTATAGGTGAAGCGGTAGATTTGATTTTAAAATGTTCTGGTCACGATGTAACACCACAATATGATGAAACTAAACCAGTAACGATACAGTATAGAGCGTTAGATACTACAAAGGCTAAAGATGTATTAGGTTATGTACCTAAAGTTTCCTTTGAAGATGGTATACAACAAACAGTTAATTGGATTATGGAAAATATGTAATGTGGAAAGGAAGAACTGATAAACAATTAGAAATAACAGTTAATATAGCACATAAGGGATGTGCTGTTGCTTGTATAGTCTGCCCACAAGATAAATTATCTAGTAGGTATAACTTATATCCTAAAGATGAATTAATTAGGGACTTATCTTTTGATATGTTTAAAAAGATGATAGATAAAGTACCACTTACAACTCGTATAGACTTTGCTGGATATGCAGAGCCATATCTCAACAAAGATTGTTCTAAAATGTTAAAGTATGCTCATGATAAGGGGCATATTGTTTCAGTATTTACTACCCTGGTGGGTGCTAATGAAAGTGATGTTGATTTGTTATTAGAAATTTGTCAACATCCCACAAGACCATTTTCATCACATGATCAAGATAGTCTCTTATGTATTCATTTACCTGATGACGGTGGAGTGATGCCTGTGAAGATAACACCAAAGTACAAAAGAGTTTTAAAGTATTTGGTTGAAGAAGCTCAGAGATTAAATTTAGGTCTTGAGATTGGAGGTTACGGCGGTCATATTCGTTTTATGACTATGGATGAGGGTGGTAGATTACATAAAGAAATATTAGATGTTTTTCCAGTTAATAAAACATTTTCACAGTTTAAAACTATTTCCAGAGCATCAAACTTAGATGATAATACAATAGCAGTTAAAGCTCCAACAATAAAAAACTATGATGGTGGTATTGGTAGAAAAACTGGTAAAATTATTTGTAAAACTAATAGTTTAAATTATAATGTGTTAATACCAAATGGTGATGTTCAACTTTGTTGTATGGATTATGGATTAGATGCAAAGATAGGAAATTTACTTGAAGATGATTATGAGTACTTACATACTGGTGATAAAATGCAATATATTATTGATCGTATGAATGATGATTCCTTAGAAGGTGATATTATTTGTAGAAGATGTGAAAACGCTGGTTATGAATTTAAGGAGGAAATTATTGTGAAAACTAGATCCATGCAAGAAACTTTAGATATATTATATGAAAAATTAGATAGTAGCGAAAAAGTTTATTATCCTAGATTTGGTGATGGTGATTTTGAGATAATGCTAGGTACGGGAAGGTGTATCGAACATGAAGCATCTCTTGAATTACAGAAAGAATTAAGAGAATCATTTCAAATTCAAGATGAAAATTATATTAAAGGTGTTATGATAAATGAATCAACTTTCGATGGACATGGATTGGTACAACATCCACCAGATAAATGGAAGCCGTTATTAACTTTTATACAAAATAATTTTGACAATCCTGAAAATTTTGTGTTTGATTCTCATGTTTTGTTGACTTATATAGCAGTTAAACAGCAAGAACTTATGATTGATTTTTTAGATAGGTTTATCCGCCCAAAGAAAAAACTTTTTATCGGCAGCGTAGATAAGAATGCTATGGAACAATTAGTTGGTAAAATAGATTATTATGTTAAGATTCCAGTAGCTAAAGTTGAGGAACAGAGTGTATTTAAAGGTGCTTATTATTATATGGATGAATGGTATCCTAAAGTTTTAGAACATGTAGATGATGTAGATTTAGTAATACCAACAGCTGGTATGGCTGGTAGAGTTTTATGTAAAAGATTGTGGAATTTAGATAAACAAGTTCATTGTATTGAGTTGGGTTCAATTGTTGATGCTGTAGTTGGAAAGAAATCAAGAAGCTGGATAGTGAGATCAGGTGATTTTATAAAACCATTATTGATAGGATTTTAATATGAATATATTAATAACGGGTGGTACAGGTTTTGTAGGTAGTCATATGATTGACTATATTCTAAAGTATGCTATAAGACCTAATGGTAAAATCTATTGTACAAAACGGTGGATGGAAGACACCAAAAATGTAGATCATATTGATGATGATAGATTTGAATTCATTGATTGTGATTTACTTGATGGTGCTAGTATACAGAGAGCAATAGAGATATCAAAACCCGATAAGGTATTTCATTTTGCTGCTCAAAGTTTTCCTGAAGTTAGTTTTAAGATACCAGTAATTACATTACAAACTAATGTAGTTGGTACGACCTATTTATTGGAAGCTATTAAGAATTCAGAATACGATCCAGTTATAGTTAGTATATCTTCAAGTGAAGTTTATGGTATGCCGGAAGAACACGAAGTTCCCATTAAAGAAACTAATCCTATCAGAGCTGCTAATCCATATTCAATATCTAAAGTTGGACATGATTTAATGTCTCAGTATTATAATAAAGCTTATGGTATGAAGATAATCATAACTCGTATGTTTAGTCACGAGGGTGCTCGTAGAGGTAAACAATTTGCTCTATCTTCATTTGCCCATCAAGTCGTGTTAAATGAAAAAGGTAAAGGTGATGGATTTATACGACATGGTAATTTAGATTCCACTAGAACTTATGCTCATATTGATGACGCGATAAGAGCATATTGGTTGTGTTCTAATAGTGATAAGTTTGGTCAGATTTATAACATAGGTGGTAACTATACTTGTACGGTTGGTGATGCTTTAAATATGTTAATATCAAAATCAACTTTGTCAGATTTGAAACCATTACTTGATCCAGATAGGGTAAGACCAACTGATATCACTTTACAGATACCAGATACCAGTAAATTTAGACACGAGTTCGGGTGGACACCAATGAAAGATTTGATTCATATATGTGATGATTTATTGAATTATTGGAGAGAGATATTATAATGTTAAATGATACGGTAAAGGTGTTTCAACCAAATCACCACGAGGATTTCAGGGGAGATATTTGGACAAGTTGGGATGATAAAGAATATCCAAAGTTAGATTGGAGGAGAGATAAATTTTCGACTTCTCGTAGGGGTGTGTTGAGAGGATTACACGGGGATAGTAAGTCATGGAAACTTGTAAGTTGTATTTATGGTGAGGTTTATTGGGTAATCATTAATCCAGAAAAAACAGATTGGGATTGGACTATACTTAGCAATAAAAATAAGAAACAAGTGTTGATTCCACCGACTTACGCTAATGGTCATTATGTATTGAGTCATAAGTGTGTGTTTCATTATAAGTATGCGTATCCAGGAGATTACTCTGATGTAGATGAGCAATTTACTATCAAGTGGAATGATTCGGATTTAAATATAGATTGGCCTTCAAATACACCAATACTTTATAGTAGAGATAGATAATATGAAAATTAGTATAATGTGGATGACAAGAAAACGGTCACATGAACTAGTGTATTCTATGTCATCGTTTATACTTAATGCAAATAATAACATTGATGTTGAATATATAGTCGTGATAGATCCTGATGATGTTGAGACAGAACAAGCTTTACAAAAAATATCAGATATGTGTTGTGTTCACGATGCCAGTATTATTTATTGTGTTGCTGATAAACGATACGGTTATGAAGAACTTGAACAATATCAAAATTTGGCTGGAAAATATTTTACTGGAGAATGTTTTTTGATAATGAATGATGATATAGTATGTTTGAATCGTGGTTGGGATGATGAGGTTAGGAAAGTATTAGTTCCATCTATAAACGAACCAAAGTGGTTAGGTTTATCTGGTATTAATGAGATATGGAAGGGATCGACAACTTTTGTTGGGATAAATAGAAAGTGGTATGATGTAGTGGGTAGAGTATCTGGAAATAGAGCAACAGATGCATATCTTTCAGATTTAGGAAAAGCTGCAGGTATAGAACCATTAAGACCTAATCTACAAATGATTCATTTACAAAGAGGTAGAGCTGGGCTTGAATATGAAAGGAATGGTAAATTATATAAAGTACATGGATTACCAGATGATGGTATGGGTGGATATCCGACTAAAACACCAAAACCACCAAAATATTATCATGTCCCTGGTACAGAGACTTTACCTGGTATGGAGGGGGCGGATGTAGTTAAGGGTAAGAAAAGATTTGATGATGACCTTGCAAAATTAAAGGAATATTATGAGAAAATACTTACCAACAATTAGTGAATTAATAGATAGACTCAGCATAGTTCAGTTAAAAGAAGTTTTTATACCTGAACATAAGGAAGAATATGCTCAAGAAATAAAGGATATAATTCACGATATTGACTTGGAATTGTCAGAAAAAAGTGTTAGATTAAGTGGTGATGATATTAGATCAATAATTGTATTGGCACAAATGAATTTACATATATGGCACAACGAGTCTGAAGCTCGTAAGGGTATAAATGCTGGGGAGAATCTTATGTTGACACATGGACTGAATGGAATTAGAAATACTGCTAAGAATAAATTACAAGAATCCGTTGGTGGTAGAAAAGACTACAAGGTAGATTGTTTGGGCGCGGAGTTTGATGATTGGGAGGTGAGTTGGTGAAGATATTAGTCGTAGGAGATAGTTGTAAAGATGTTTTTGTTTATGGCAAAGTAAAACGGTTGAGTCCGGAAGCGCCAGTACCAGTATTTAATCCAGTTAAAGAAAAAGTAAATGACGGTATGGCGAAAAATGTAGTTAACAATGTCGAGGCTTTAAAATCAACTGTATATTCAATTACCAATAAAAATAATATTAGAAAAATTCGTTATGTGGATGATAAATCTAATCAGTTGGTATTGAGAGTTGATGAACACGATTATTGTGATAGGATAGATGAAGTTTTACTTTCTGCAATACAAGATAATAAATGTCATATTGCGATGGCCGGTGAAGTTGATGTAGATGCAATTATCATATCAGATTATTGTAAGGGATTTTTAGAAGAAGATGATATTCAATTTATTTGTGAGAATAATGACAATGTATTCGTAGATACTAAAAAGAAACTTGGTGATTGGGTACGACATGTTGACTATCTTAAAATTAATGATTTGGAATATGAACAAAATCAAGATTTTTTTGATGACAATGATATTTTTGATAAAACAATTATTACTAAAGGAAATAAAGGATGTTTATTTCAAGGGAAACTTCATCCAACGAAAAATGTACCAGTTAAAGATATATCAGGTGCTGGCGATACTTTTCTAGCTGGTTTGGTTGTTGAGTATATGCGGACTAAAGACATAGTGAAAGCTATCGGTTTTGCTCAAGAATGTACAAAAATAGTCGTGCAGAAACATGGAGTGTCAACTGTATGAAAAAAAATGTTATATTTTGGGTTGGTGTAAAAAATCAACAATACTTTGAGAAATATGGAGGTTGGGAATGGATGGATATAAGCCGTAAAACTTGGGAGTATTGGTGTAAAAAACATGATGTAATATTTTTTCCAATGGAGAAACCAATAGAGGAAGATTTAACTAGGTTTAGAATTAATTGGCAAAAATCTATATATTGTTTTGATTTATTAGATGAAGCTGGTATTGATTACGATCAGATATTTTTAGTAGATGCTAGTTGTATGGCTAAGTGGGATATGCCAAATGTATTTGAACTTACAGATCATAAGTTTACTGCTTGGCGAGAAACTGATAATTTAAATTGGGTTTATCAAAGTATTCAAGGATACAAGGATTACTTTCAGTATGATTTAGATATTCAAAAGTATTTTAGTTCTGGTGTAATTATTTTTAATAGAGAACATAAAGAAATATTTCAATCATTTAAACAACATTATTTTGATAATGTAGATAATTTTGTTTACCTACAAGACGAGGGTGTTCGTAAGGGTACTGAACAAACTCCATTAAATTATTGGGTACAGATTCATGATGTTGAGTTAAATTTAGATTTACCTTTTGTGTATAAACTAACTCACATTCACAGAAAAGATATGTTTGGTTATAATTGGCAATTGGAAGAAGATCAGACGCCCTTTTTTATCAAGTATGGGTATAATTGGGTTTTTAATGGAATACCAAAGAATCAAAGAACTGAGGTGATGAGTAGTTTGTGGAAATTTATAGAACATAATTATGTAGAAGAACCGACTATAGAATTTTTACTTAAAAGTATTGGTGAGGATAAACACACTAATCCGACTACAACTTCTAATGAATTTAAAACCGATGTTTGGGAGTTTTTTAAAAATTTTAAAGATAAGGTTTGTGTTGAATTTGGAACTCACAAGGGGCAAACTACTAAAGTTTTATCCTATCGTTTCAAAAAAGTTTATACGGTTAATATAAGTACCGAATCATTAGCAAATGCCAAAAGGTTAAATGTTGGTATTGATAATATTGAATATGTACCATTTGATTTGTATTCTAATAAAAGTTTGAATATACAAGATGCTTCTGTTTTTATGATTGATGCTGGACATAAATATCAACAAGTAATTTCTGATATACATAGGTGTATTTCTATGAGTGTAGGTGACGAATGTTATATAATATTTGATGATTATGGAATGAATACTCACGAACATCAGATGGATGTTAAGAAAGCTGTAGATGAATTTATTAATTTTAATAAAATTGAGATAGTAAAAAAGATAGGTTTAGAAGAGGGGTATGATTTTGGGGATAAATTTTTAAAAGATAGTGAGGGTTTAATTTGTAGGATAATTAAATGAACAACACAGTTTTCATAGTAAATCTACCTGAGACTAAAAAAGTCAATAGGAACAAACCATATCAATTTTCGGTTGATAGTTGGAAGAAATGGTGTGATATAAATGGACATCAACTAGTTGTATTAGAGGAACGTATATATCCTGAAGAGTATATGAACGCCAACTGGCATAAACTATTTGTATTTCAATTATTAGAAGAAAGTGGTATAAGTTACGATCAAGTGCTCATAGCTGATGCTGATACAATTATCCATTCTCAGTCACCAAATCCTTTTGAATTAACAGATAATAAGTTTTCTGTTGTACCAAGCTATGGTAGTTTTGATTGGGTGTGTCGAAGTATAGAGAATTATAAGAAGCATTTATTTCCTGATATTGATGTACCACTTTGGGAATATTTTAATTCTGGTATCATCATTTGTAATAAAAAACATAAAGATTTTTATGATAAGATAATTGATTTTTACTTGGATAATAGAGATAATATTGTTAAATTACAAGAAACCTATGGTGTTGGAACTGATCAACCTATACTTAACTTTTTCGTTCAAAAAGAAAATGTTGATTGTAAGTATTTACCATACGAATGGAACATGCAAGATATGAATAGAACTGAGTTATTAGATGAAGATTTGACTTTTACAAAGATAGGTTGGATTTATCATTTTAATGGGATACCAAATAATAAAGATAATGATGCTTGTTATCATTGGATGGAGAAAACTTACAGGTATTTGTATGAAAGATAAGATAACATTATCTTGGGTTTCTAGAAATAGATCGACATCGTTAGCGATATCAATATTTTCTTTTTTAAATAGATTATCACATCATTTAAATTTAGAAATAATTATTAATTTAGATGATGACGATGAGAAATCAATTATAGAAGTTTTAAAAATTACTGAGGTAATAGAAAAACTGTATCCAAATATTGAACTAAAAACTATTGTGACTCCAAGAAATGGATACGCTGGTATATGGATAAATCAAAATCTTATTGCTAAAGAATATACTGGTGAGTGTTTGTTAATTATAAATGACGATCATTTTTGTGACACCATTGGTTGGGATGAGATTTTACGAAAGTCTTTAAGTAATGATAAACCACTTCTCATGTGGTTAGGTGCTGCTGGAAAACCACATCCTGATTTATTAGCAGTAAATAAAAAATGGACTGATGTCTCTGGTGGTGTGATTTCTTACAGACAAGCTAGTGATATTTTTATATTGGACATTAGTAGACAATGTGGGATTAATACAATAAGACCAGAGATCAGTATAATACATCTACAAAGAAAATTGAAAAAGATAAAAGATGATGGACTTATAAATCAAAATTACAGAACAGAGTCCTCGGTATTGTCACCTGATGATTACGAAAAAAATGTAAAGGATTTAGTAAATAAATTTAAAGGACATCAAAATGGAGCTTAAAAAAAGGTATGTAATCGGAACTCATGTGATGTGGTTTGAGATTGAGATGTATGCCGACTTTATCGATGGTATGGTCAATTTATTAGAAACTGTAGAGAACAAGGAGAACGTAACGATTGATTTATGTTTTAATATGTTACAACATTTTGAAAAAGTCGATATCGATAAAATTAAAAAACACGAGTTACTTATTAAGTTTAATAAAGGTGTGGCTACATTAGAGTCTATGGGATTTATTGTTAATCAAGAGATTAAAGATGGTGATGAGTTTTACTTCCATGCTGATTACAGAAGAGATTTAAATTACAATTACTGTAAAAAAGTAGATTACGTCATGTGGGGTGAAACCGATAGTTTCTTTCCAAGAGAAGCATTTCAAGTAATAGAGACATTGGCTAACTATACAGATAAACAAAATATTCATAAATATTTACTAAGTTTTGCTGATAGAAAGATGTGGGACAGTAGTTGGGATGCTCTAGTTCATGTTGATTATAGAGATCATGTTTTTGTAGATGATGATAAGGGACACTTAAATCCTAATCAAGCAAAATCACCTATGTCGATAGAGAAAATGAATGAGATAAATTCTAAAGCTGATGAATTTGATTTTTCATACATTCAACATCCAAAAATAAGTGGTGCTTGTTTGGTGTTATCATCCGATTTAATAAAGTCTGGTGTGAACATTCCACCTTGTTTGTTGTATAATGATGATGAGGGTTTATCGATAATGTGTCAGAAACTATTAGGTCAGAACTTTATGCAGTTTATATGTCAGAATGTATTGCATGTTCATGCTAGACGACACCCTCAAAAAAGAATGTATGTTAAAGGTGAAGATAATCCTTATTCTTTTATCGGTGATAAAAATGATAATTTTCAGAAGTTTTTAAGTATGTCAAAACAAAACATACAAACTCTTGCTACAGAGCAAGGTAAATTTAAAGAGTATAATGATTTAAAAAATATATTGGAGTCAAAATGAAAAGAGTATTAATTACAGGTATTAATGGTATGGATGGAAGTCACCTTGCAGATTTTCTTTTAGAGAAAGGATACGAGGTGTATGGGATGGAAAGAAGAACATCAAGTCCAAATAGAACTAACACCAAACACCTTGATGATAAGATAACATTTGTTAATGGGGATTTAACAGACCAAAATTCATTGGTTAGGTGTTTAAGAGAGTCAAATCCAGAAGAGGTTTACAATCTTGCTGCTCAATCATTTGTTGGTGAGAGTTGGAATACACCAGAACAAACAGGTGATGTAACAGGTCTTGGTGCTTTGAGGATGTTGGAAGCTATAAGAGAGTATGGTAAAGATGTTAAGTTTTATCAAGCGTCTACTTCCGAATTGTATGGTAGGATGATAGAGAATCCAGCAAAAGAAACTACACCATTTTATCCTCGTTCACCTTATGGTGTCGCCAAGTTATACGGCCACTGGATTACAAAGAATTACAGAGAATCTTATGATATGTTTAATGTTAGTGGTATTCTTTTTAATCACGAGTCAGAAAGACGAGGTGTTGAATTTGTAACAAGAAAGATTACAGATGGTGTTGCTAAAATAAAACTTGGTTTAGAAGATTACATAACATTAGGTAACTTGGATTCAAAAAGAGATTGGGGTTATTCACCTGATTATGTAGAGTCAATGTGGATGATGTTACAACAAGATAGTCCTGATGATTATGTTATTGCTACTGGTAAAGACCACACCATTAGAGAGTTTTTAGATGCCGCTTTTACTTCAGTTGATATTACTGATTGGGAAAACTATGTAAAACAAGATCCTCGTTTTATGCGACCAGCAGAAGTTGCTGTGCTTTGTGGGGATTCTACAAAAGCTCGTGAGGTATTAGGTTGGTATCCAAGAACATCATTTGAAGAGATGGTGTCTAAAATGGTTAAAAATGATATAAAGTTACTATCTTGATAAAAGTAAAATTAGAGGAGTCTTAAATGTCAAAAATAGTTATAACTGGTGGTTTGGGTTATATTGGAACACAATTATCTAAGCTATATATAGAAGAAAATTTAGAACACGATGTTCATATAGTTGATAGAAAATTCTTACCCGAAAGAGTCAAAGAGTTAAAATCTTGGGGATTTAAATATCATCAATCAGATTTATTAGATAAGAAATTTTTTGAAGGTTTATTAAAAGATACAGATGTTGTATATCATCTTGGTGGAGTTACTGATGTTGCGTATGTAAAGTCTGAATCCAATGATAAACAAGATAAAGAGATTCGTGATGTTGGTGTAGGTGGAACAAATAATATAATTGACTCGGTTGGGGAAAATACAAAAGTTATATTTCCATCAACTCATGTTGTTTACGAAGGATTGGACGAAACTCTTTTTGATATACCTGAGGATGAAAAAACTTGTCCAATATTAACTTATTCAAAAGGAAAGGTTCAGTCAGAAATAGATTTAGGAAAATCAGCAGTTAATTATATAGTATTGAGATTAGGTTCTGTTTATGGTTATGGTGGGGATTCTATGAGAATTAATATAATGCCTAATCTATTTTCTAAAATGGCGGCAACTGGTAATCCAATAAAACTATTCGGCGGTGGTGTTCAATGGAAATCACTTGTATCATTGTTTGATGTAGCTCGTTGTATGAAATTTATGGCAGAACGAGATGATATTCAAAGAGAGACATTTCACTTACGAAATGAGAATATGTCAGTTAAACAAGTCGCTGATATTTGTAAAGAGTTTGTTCCTGCTCTTGACTTAACAGAAACCGATGATGAGATTCCTAATCTTGGTTATACTTTATCAAATAGAAAACTACTTGATACTGGATTTGAGTTTAGAAATAATATTCGAGATGATATAAAAGGTATGATTGATGCATGGTCAGATAGTTCAGTTTCAAGAGATGTATTGGAATATAAATTTGCTGGTGGTAAAGAGTTTGTAGATGAACGAGGTCGTATTACTAATTACGAGTTACCTGAACCTATTAATTGGATTGGTTGGATAGAGTCTAAAAAAGGTACGGTACGAGCTAACCATTGGCATCCAATACAACAACAAAAGTGTATCTTGATTAGTGGTAGATATATTAGTGTGTTTAAAGATTTGAAAACACCTAACGCTCCAATGACTACTCAACTTATGGAACCAGGTGATGTGGTAGTAACTGAACCACAAGTTGCACATACAATGGTATTCCTTGAAGATTCATTGTTTCTAAATCTTGTGAATGGCGAGAGAGAACATGAAAACTTTGGTAAACATACAATACCATATGAGTTAGTGGACGAAAGAATGAGAGTTGAATTACTTAAACATTATAAACCAGAATGTAGGAGTTGTGGTAATTCAAGATTGGAATGTGTTGTATCACTTGGAAATTCACCATTAGCAAATAATTTATTGAATGATGAAAATCAAGAAGATGAATTATATCCATTACAAATGAACTATTGCCCTGAATGTTATAATTGTCAATTATCCCATTCAGTTCCAAGAGAGAAAATGTTTAATGAGTATCTATATGTATCATCTACTGCAGAAACATTTAGAAAACACTTTTCAGATGCCGCTGATTCACTTACAGAACAATTTGGTTTGGAAGAAGGTTCTCTTGTGGTTGATATTGGTAGTAATGATGGGGTGTTTCTAAAACCACTTCAAGAGAAAGGTATAAGTGTATGTGGAGTTGAACCTGCAAAGAACTTATCCTATCTTGCAGAACAAAATGGAGTTCCAACTATCAATGGATATTTTGAAGATGAATCCACTATAAGTCAGATTAAACAAGAGGCAGATTTAGTAACGGCATTTAATGTATTTGCACATTCAGACAATCTCGAACAGATTACCCGAAATGCATTTCAGATAATGAAACCAAGTGGTTATTTAGTAATCGAGGTTCAGTATTTATATGATACACTAAAGGAT
>Ga0080013_1002342_pt1 | contig 22435 bp, 29 predicted proteins | sample ETNvirenome_6_85_FD_69236 | JGI IMG/M metagenome (GOLD analysis project Ga0080013, IMG submission 69236) | Marine viral communities from the Pacific Ocean - ETNP_6_85 (SPADES assembly) (version 2) | ecosystem: Environmental > Aquatic > Marine > Oceanic | place: Pacific Ocean | collected 2013-06-19 | reverse complement strand
TCCCCGCCTCCTCCCCCGCCGAGACCGTCCCCGTCTTCGCATACGGCTCGAACCTCGACGAGGACCAGATGGGCGAACGCTGCCCCTCCTCCTACCCGACGACCATCGCGACCCTCCCCGGCTACCGGCTCGCCTTCCAGGGGCACTCGATGGGCTGGGGCGGCGGAGTCGCGACGGTCGTCCGAGACCCCTCCGCCGACGTCGTCGGGATGGTCTACGAGGTCACCCTCGAGGACCTCGAGACCCTCGACGCCTTCGAGGGGCACCCGGTCGTCTACTGCCGGACCCTCATGCCGGTCGTCACCATCGACGACGAGGTCCGGATGGTCCACGTCTACCGCCGGACCCCCGGCCCGACGACGACCCCCTCCGAGGAGTACCTCTCGACCATCTCCGACGCCTACGACCGCCTCGGCTTCGACCGCGAGGGCCTCGAGGAGGCCGCCGAGGCGGCCCATGCGCCCTCGGCGGCCTCCGAGTCGGGCCGACGGCTCGTGTTCGTCTACGGGAGCCTCCTTCGGGGCCTGGGGAACCATCGGGTCCTCGCCGGGAACGGCCGGGCGACCTTCGTCCGGGAGGACCGAACCCCCGCATGGCACACGATGCTCGACCTCGGGTCCTTCCCGGGCGTCCTCCAGACCGGAGCGACCTCGATCGTCGGCGAGGTCTGGTCAGTCGACGCCGCATGCCTCGAGGCCCTCGACCGGCTCGAGGGTCACCCCCATTTCTACCGCCGGATGCCCGTCGACCTCGCCGAGACCTCCGGCGCCGTGACATACTTCCTCCAGCGTCCCGGCCGGTCCTCTGCCCAGAACCGGATCGAGTCGGGCGACTGGCGAGAGCACTACAGCCGGAAGGCCCATCGATGGACGAGGTAGATCGACTGCGAGTCGAGATGACGGACGGGAGGACCTTCGAGGGCTCTCCCGTCTCGATCGTTCGGGACATGCGCGCCCTCTCGTTCGACCGCGAGGAGAGCCTCGAGGACTACGTCCGGGCGAGCGCCGAGAGGGCCGAGACCCTCCTCGGGGCCTCGCTCGTGCTGGAGGGGGAGACCGTCGAGGACCTCTCCCGGAGCTTCCTCCTCGAGGCCGCCCGGGCGGGCCTCGCCAAGGCCGAGACGCTCCCCTAGGCGGAGACCCCCCAGACCCCGAGACGCTCGATCCAGGCCCGGACAAGACCGAGCCGATCCGCGCCGATCCGCGCCCAGACCGCACACGCCCCCCCCCGGGAGGACCGTGTTGCAAAGGTCGGGCCAGCATTCAAAAACGAGGGCGGTTATCTGAGGATTCGAGAGGATAATCCTCGTTCTCGAGAAAATCGGCAAAACGGTGTTGGTTCTGGTTGACCCCGGGAGAATGGGAACGGTAGAACCCTCCCATGAGCACTGCACGACTCGCCGCCCTCCTCCTCGCCGCCGCCCTCCTCCTCTCGGGGAACGGCGCGGCGCGGCACGCGACGACGAGCGAAACGAACACAACCCTCTCCGCCTCCGCGCGGAACTAGGAGATCAAGATGCCCCTCCCCCTGTCCATCCGGCGCCGATACTCGAGCCTCCGGGCGAGCCTGAACCTGAGCCGCGATGAGAAGACCCGCCGCAGGCGCGAGATCGAGTCCGTCCTCCTCCGCCTCCGCGATCTCGACGGGAAGATCCAAGACGCGGCCCTTGACGACCTCCTCGCCCTGACCGCTCTGGGGACCGAGTCCGAGGCTAGGTAGCCCAGGCACGGGCCGCCGCCCTCCCCCGGGGGCGAGCCGGCCGCCGCCCGGGTGCATCCCTGACCGACCAACGAAGGAGACCGAGATGACCAAGCACAAGACCACCCAGGCCGCCGCCGAACTCCTCGCCGAGGTCCCGGCGAACGTGACCCTCGAGGACATCCTCCGAGGCCTCCAGATCGTCGCGAGCTACGAGGGGATCTCCTACCGCCGAATGTGGGTCTCCTCCGGCCTCCGGGAGCTTCGGGTCGCCTGCGAGGATCGCCCGGACATCCGATGGATGACCTTCCACGACCTCCCGGCCTCCTGCATCGAGGTCTCCCAGGCCCAGATCAAGCTGACCCCGACGGGCCGCGACATGATCCGAGCCATCTCCCTCCTCCTCCCGAATCGGAGCTACTAGGCCCCGGAACCAACACGAGAATCGAGAGAATCTCGAAAATCGTCGTCAAAATGGTTGACCCCCCCAAAACGGAACGGTAAAACCTCCCCATGACGAACGCACGCACCGCAACGAACCGAACCCGATTCAAGAGCCTTGACCGCATGGCGCGGGATCCTCGCGTCGTAGATGTCTGGCACGAGGAGTCGGACGATGACTTCATCAAGACCCCGTCCGGCCGATGGCGCCGCGCTCCGAGCCTCTGGGCCGAGCTTGCAGAGGGCTACAACTTCGACGGCTGCATGACCATCCACGCCTACAGCGTCAAGGATCTTTTCTCCGACCTTTCCAGGGTCGAAGATGGACCCACCTACTAACCCCCATCCGACCGGAGAGAGTATGCCCCCCAAGACCTACGCCAAGCTCGTCGACGCCATCGAGGCCCACCTCGCCGAGGAACTCAGCCCCTACGCCTACGAGGAGCGCACCGGGAACGGCTGCCCCCCCGGCACCATGTCGGTCGCCTACTTCCCCCGCGATCTCGAGATCGACCTCGGGAAGCGCGAGGATCTCGCCACGAGCCTCCAGCAATGGCTGCCCTTCGTCGTCCCGACAGGCGCCTACGGGGGCGCCCTCTTCCTCCGCTGGTAGCCCCGGGCCGGGCGCTCCTCGGAGCGCCCCCAAGCCCAGGGTGCACCCCTAGCCGACCGGAGAACGACATGACCACGACCCGAAACGACATCGACCGCCTCCTCGCCTCCCTCGCGGGCACCGCCGCCCACGAGACCCCGGAAGCCGCACGCAAGTGCTCCATCTTCGTCGGCGACCGCATCGAGGAGATGATCGCCAAGGCCGCCATCGCGACCCCCGAGACCGAGGCCTCCCGCCTCCGGGCGACCATCGACGCCCTCGACGACGCCCTCCAGACCGCCCTCGAGGCCCTCGCGGCCATCGAGATGGTCGCCGCCTCCGCCAAGGTCTACGCCGTCACGGAGGGGGCCTAAGACGGACCTCAACGCCGCCGCCATCGCCCGAGTCTTCGCCGACCGGATCATCAAGGTCGACAACGCCATCGAGGATCTGAAGCGTCAGTATCGCGAGCTGTGCCTCGTCGGAGATGCCGCCGTCCGCGGAGGCTTCAACCCCCGCGACCTCACGCCGCATTCTGCTCGGCTCGCCCGAATCGCGGCGAGCCTTGACACGCATCTGGTCAAGCGAGAGGCAACCTGGGGGATCGCTCACATCCTGAACGAGCAGGCCGAGGCCGACCTCATCGGCTCGATCAAGGGCCTGATCATCCGCAGTCTGGAGGTCGCCTGAGACGGTCCATCTCGCGACCGACGCCTCCCGAGCGAGAGCGACCGAGGTCCTCCTCTCCGCCGGCATCCATCCGGCCAAGGTCCGGCGACTCGTCCACGGGCGCCGAGGCTACGGGCACCGGCGCCCCCGCCTCTGGATTCGGCCGGAAGCCGGCGGGACGCCGACGACCATCCTCCTCGCCTTCGTCCCCCGCTTGATTCCCCCCCGGGCCGACGACTCGAGTCCGCTCCGATCGCCCCGAACGAACTCGGACCCCGAGCATCTCTCCGCCGCCGGCTTCCGGCCGGCTCGGGACGGGTCCTCCGACGAGCCCTCGGCGAGCGACCTCCGACGAGCCCTCGGCGAGCGACTCCGATCCCGATTCACCCCCTGAGACCCCGAAAGGAACACGAGATGATCAAGCTCTCCCTGACCTCTACCCCCGGCGTCCTCGCGGCGACCCTCGGCCTCCGCCGAGTCCTCGTCGACCAAGCGAACACCTCCGTCCGGGAGCGCCCCGACGGAGGCCTCGCGACCGATCGCGCCTTCGTCACGTCGGCCGAGTGGATCGAGAACGACGCCCTCCGGTCGATCTGCGACTACCTCCTCGAGTCCGGCCACGCCCTCGGCCTCGAACTCCACGAGGACCCGAGCGTCGTCGACGTCGTCGTCCAGATCCCCTCGACCGTCTACGTCGGCCGCCCCATCTTCACCGGCCACAACTACCTCCGGGGGGCCGCCTTCCGGCTCTCGGTCGATCCGCTGGCCTCCGACAAGGTCATCGATGATTTCTTCGGCTGCCGCTACTCCGGCCCCGAGAAGGTCCTCCGCGTCATCCAAGACCGATGGATCAAGTGCCTGGGGCAGCGCGTCGGGGGCCTCGACGACAAGATCGCGACCTCCGGGGTCGTCTCGGACGAGATCCGAGAGGCCCTCCTCGACGCCGTCGGGGCCGTCGCGCGGGCCGACCGGCTCCTCCGCCGGGTCCTCATCGCCTGCTCGGACCACGGACTCGTCGAGCGCCAGATCTACGAGGGCGTCCGGCTCCGACGCCGCGAGAGCGGCACACAGGACTCCTAGCCCTCCCGGACGTCCTAGGAGAGTCCTCCGACCCCCCGGAGGGCTCTCCGGGCCTCTCAGGCCCCCTCTAGACCCCCTCCGACTCCCTCGCTCTCCGGGCCATGTGCCCCCGGTACTCGTTCATCGCCTCCCGATGCCCGACCTCGTCGGCCCTCCTCCGGAGCCAGTCGACGTGGCTCTCGGGGATCCGATCTCCCGGCGGCCGGGCGAGCTTGTACGCCGGGTTCTCGAGGTAGGTCGGCGCCCTCGTCATCTGAGCCCATCGGGAGGAGGACTCGGCCCACCAATCCCCCGACGCACACCCGCAGACCGAGACGAAGTCGTAGCCGTCGGAGCCGACGAGGACGACCCGGCCGGACTCGCATCCGAGGGGACAATCGGGGTTCTCGGGGGGATGGGCGGCCGGTCCGCTCCTCGTCCGGGTCGCGCTCCTTTGGCGCCAGATCGCGAGGACGTCGTCGGGGGTAATCTGCCCCCATCGGCGCCCCCGATCGCAGGCCTCGACGTGGAAGGCCCGGGCCTCTCGGATGCAGTCGTCGAGGTCCGCATCCGAGACGCCCTCGAGTTCCCGAAGCCACACGCCGATCCGGTCGGGAGACGGAGACCGGCCTCGAGCGACCGCCTCGAGATGGCCCCGGATGAGACGCATTCGGTCCATTGTCGTCATACCGATGCCCCCAGGCTACGAGCGACCGCGAGAGCCTCCGCCTCGACGTCCTGGGGCGCCGAGCCCCCGGAGCCCCCTCGGTCCTGCGTGCGGCCCCACCAGCGGGTCAGGAAGGCCCGGATCTGACGCTTCTTCCGAGAGGGCTGCGACTGCTCCCAGACCGCCGCCCGCCGAGCCTCGGCGAGGAGGTCGACCCCCGGGAACGCCGAGCGCGATGTCGAGAGCCATCGGGGGAGGGTCTCGAGCTTCCCGAGGAGGCCGGGCCACGTCTCGAGGAGGTAGTCGAGAACCTCGTCCTCTCCCCTCTCGATCGTCGGTCCGGGGTCGACGTCCTCGACGTCGTCCCGGACAAGAGTCCTCTTAGGACTCCTATCCGCATTCCGTATCTTGAGATCCGTTATCCGTATTCCGTTATCCGTATCAGGGGCGCCTTTGGCCTGCCCTTGGTCGGCCAAAGGCTCGCCAAAGGTCGGAGGCGGGGGAGGGCATCGGGACTCGGCCTCGTTCTTGTGTGGGCGCTGCCATCGGAGGAAGCCGGGGAGCGCGGCGTAGGTCCTCCCCTCGACGAGGTAGACGTCGAGGACTCCGGCGTCGACGAGTTCCTGGGCTAGGGCGTCGACGAATAGGCTCGGCTCGTGGGGGAAGGCCTCGCCGTGGACCCGGAGGGGGAGCCATCGGAGGCGCCCCTCTCGGTCGGCTTGCGTCCAGAGGGAGATGAAGAGGAGACGGGCATGCGGGGAGCATCTCCCGAGGCCCTCGTGGGCGAAAACCTCGGGGTTGACCATTCGGACTCGAGCCATCATCCGACCTCGCCGGTCGGGGTCTCGTCGGAGCCTCGCGAGATGAAGGCATCGAGCTTCGTCGACTCCACACGCCACTGAGAGCCGACCTTGACGGCCGGGAGGTCTCCCTCTCGGAGGAGGGTGTAGACGGTCCCGTAAGAGACGCGGAGCCTCTCGGCGACCTCGACGACGGTCAGGAGTTCGGGGGGTCGGGGGGTAGCGGGCATCGGGGCAATCTCCTAGAATCTGGGGACAATTGTCAGGGAGCGCCAACCATTGGCGCCCTTTGCCAGACCCTACCAACGGACGGCGAAGAACGGGAGCCGAGATGCCGAGAAAATCGACTCGAGAGGAGGCGGCGGCCGTTTGGACGCCGATCGGAGACCTTCAGCCCTGGGGGGACAATCCCAGGCCCGAGGACAACTCGGAGAGCGTCGGGAGGGTCGCCGACTCGATCCGCCGGTTCGGCTTCGCTGCCCCGATCGTCGCCCGGAAGGCCGACGGGATGATCATCGCCGGGCACACGCGCTTCGAGGCGGCCGTCGACGTCCTCGGCCTCGAGAAGGTCCCCGTCCGGTTCATGGACCTCGACCCGGCCGACGCCCGTCTCCTCGCCCTCGCGGACAACCGGCTACAGGAACTCGGAGTCTACGACGACGACGCCCTCGCTCGAGTCCTCTCGGAGATGGAGGAGGAGGGCCTCGACCTCGACGCGGCCGGCTACTCGGACGAGGACCTGAACTCGATCCTCGGCCGCACCCAAGGCGAGGACGTCGAGGACCCGGGGCCGGTCGGCCTCCCGGAGATGGCGGATAGCAAGCCGGGCGAGGTCTACCTCCTCGGCCCACACCGGCTCGTCTGTGGGGACTCGACCGAGGAGGGGGTCATCGCGACCGCGCTCGACGGGAAGCTCGCCGACGTCGTGTGGACCGATCCCCCATACGGGGTCAATCTCGGGACCGAGGGGAGCGAGGCATACGGCTCGAAGCGGCGACAAGATGGGAAGGTCGTACAGAACGACGACCTCGACGGGGATGGCCTTCGAGTCCTTCTCGAGGCGGCTCTCGGGGCTGCCCTCCGGTCGACGAGGCCGGGAGGGGCGTGGTACGTCTCAGGCCCCAATAACGGCCCGATGGGATTCGCCTTCGTCACCGCCCTCCATGCCCTCGGGGTCTACCGCCATCAACTCGTCTGGCTCAAGGATCGGATCGTCCTCGGCCGGGCCGATTACCACTACCAGCATGAGCCGATCTTCTACGGATGGAGGCCCGGGGCCGCACGCCACGCGGTCGAGGATCGCTCGTCCTCTACCGTCTTTGAGGTCAAACGGCCGAAGGATTCCCCCGACCATCCGACGATGAAGCCGGTCGAGCTAATCGAGCCGATGCTCCTCAACTCGAGCGACCGGGACGCCCTCGTCCTCGACCCGTTCGGAGGCTCGGGCTCGACCCTCATCGCCGCCGCCCGGACCGGACGACGGGCCGCCCTCGTCGAGCTTGACCCGGGTTACTGCGACGTCATCCGGCGCCGCTGGGCGGCATGGGCCGATGCCTCGGGGGTCGAGGCCGGAGAGGGGGCGCTCCGATGAGCGCGACCAAACGCTCCGACTCTCGCCATCCCGGGGACTTCTACCGGACCCCGACGTGGTGCCTCGACGAGCTTCTCTCGGTCGAGCGCATCGCCGGGACCGTCCTCGATCCCGGATGCGGGGATGGGGCGATCCTCTCGCATCTCGCCGAGGTCCCGGCGGTCTCCTGGGCTCTCGGCGTCGAGGTCGATCCGATCCTCGCCGGGACTGCGGCGGTATCCGGTACTCGAGGCCGGCTCGACGTCCACACGGGGGACTTCCTAGCCTACGCCGAGGAGCTTCCCGACTCGGCCGCATTCGACGCCGTCGTCGGGAATCCGCCCTACAAGCAGGCCGCCGAGTTCGCTCGAGCCGCGCTCGGATGCGTCCGGCCCGGGGGGAAGGTCGCCCTCCTCCTCCGGCTCAACTTCCTCGGCTCCTCGAGGCGGCGCCTCGACCTCGTCGGGATGGGCTCGAGGCTCGTCCACGTCGTCGTCCTCGCGCGCCGGCCGAGCTTCACCGGGGACGGCCGAACCGACTCCTGCGAGTATGCGTGGTTCGTCTGGCAGGCCGGAGAGGACGCCGACGACCCCCGACCCTCGGGGACCCGGGTCTCGGTCGTGGGATCCCGATGACCGCCGTCGACCGGGCGTGTGTCGAATGCCCCGAGGTCTACGTCGGGAGCCTCGGATGCCCCCGATGCGGCGCCCCGGGAGAGCCGCTCGAGGCCGAGCGGGAATGGGCCTGCGAGATCCCCGGCCCCCCCGTCGGGAAGGGTAGGCCTCGAGCCTCGGTCCGAGGAGGCCACGTGCGCCTCTACACGCCCTCGAAGACCGCCTCGTGGGAAGGACGGGCCTGCGTGGTCCTCCGGGACGCCTGGGGCGGTCTCAGGGCCATCGATGGGCCTGTTCGGCTCGAGGTCCTCGCCCTCTTCCCTCGGCCCCAGCGGATGGTCTGGAAGCGGAAGCCGATGCCTCGGGAGCCGCATGCCGGGAAGCCGGACGCCTCGAACGTCCTGAAGGCCGCCGAGGACGCCCTCGAGAAGGCCGGCGTCTACCGGGATGACAAGCAGATCTGGTCGGCGTCCGTCGTCTCCCTCTACTGCTCGGGGGACGAGACGCCCCTCGTGTGGGTCCGGGTCCGATGGTAGGGTCGGAAGACGACGGATCCCTATAGGAGGCGCCGAGGATGTCCTCGAAACCAACACGCGACGAGAAGGAGCGCCGGCTCTCGATCGTCGAGCAGGCCATCGCGAAGGCCGGATGGTCCCTCAAGCTCGAGCGGTCCCTCGCTCGGGAGTTCGGGGTCACGACGAGGACGATTCGGACCTACCGCCGGGAGGTCGTCGACGGCCTTCGGAAGGAGCTATCCGAGGACGAGCTAGACCTCAAGAGGGCCGAGTTCGTCGGTCGCCTCCGGGGGCACCAGCGGGTCGCCCTCGAGACGGGGAGACTCGGGCCTCTCGCCTCGATGATGGGCCTCGAGTCGCGCATCCTAGGCCTTGACCGGGGGGACGTCGTCGGCGGCCCTGCGAGCGTCGAGGTCGTCCTCCGCGTCCCCGACTACGTCGACGCCGAGAGCTAGGCGGGCCGTGTCCTTCGTCGCCCGTACCCATCCGCAGCAGGGACCGAACGAGGCCGTGGACGATCGGGCCACGCCGCCGGGCGTCTTCGCCGACTTCGACGCTCGGTTCGGCTTCACGCTCGACGCGGCGGCGTCGGAGCGCAACGCGAAGCTCCCCCGGTATTTCACGCGAGCGGATGACGGCCTCTCGCGGTCCTGGGCAGGGGAGCGAGTCTGGTGCAATCCCCCGTATTCGAGCATCCGCCCTTGGGTCGAGAAGGCCTGCCTGAGAGAGGCCGACTTGACCGTCCTCCTCCTGCCGGCGAACCGGACCGAGCAGGCCTGGTGGCAAGATCTGATCGAGCCCGAGAGGCTCGCCGGGACGATTCGGGTCGAGTTCGTCCGGGGCCGCATGCGCTTCATCGCGCCCGGGGATTCCGAGGTCCGGCGGAACCAACGGCCGCCCTTCGGCGTCTGCTTGGTAATCGTAGGGCCACGAGCCGATGCCGCGCCGAGCTAGCCGAGCCACGCTCGAGATCCCATACCTCCCGTTCGGCGCCCAGATCGAGGCGCATGACGCCCCCGAGGACACCGTTTTTCTCGCGGGGGGCTGGGGCTCGGGGAAGACGTGGTGGCTTGTCGCCGAGGCTCTCCGGGGCTGCGTGTTGAATCCGGGGCGACCCGGGGCGATCGTCTCCCCGTCCTTCCCCCTCCAGCGGCGGACGATCTACCGGGCCTTGATCGACCTCCTCCCGGGAGCCACACGCTGGCCCTCCGGCTCCGACTCGGCGACCCGATGCCTCGGGCCGATGGTCCGGGACTGGTCGTCGAGGGACCGCGTCCTCCGCCTCTACAACGGCTCGGAGATCGTCTTCGGGAGCGCCGAGGATCCCGGGAGCCTCGAGGGGGCCTCCTACGCTTGGGCCTGCCTCGACGAGCCTCGTCTCGTCCGCCACGAGGCCTGGCGCATCCTCAACTCCCGTGTGCGGGATCCGCTCTCGAGGAAGCTCCGCCGCTCGATCGCCGGGGTCCCCTCGATGGGCTGGCTTTACGACGAGTTCTCGAGGCCCTTCCCGGGGCGCCGGGTCGTCCGAGCGTCGACCGCAGATAACCCGCATCTCCCCGAGGGATACGTCGAGCACCTGAACCTATCCGACCGGATGGCCCGGGCCTTCCTCCACGGGGAATGGGTCGTCCTCGAGGGGGTCGTTTTCTTCAACTACGCCGAGGAGAGTATCGTCGACGTCGAGGTCTCCTCCGACCGGCCGAGCTACGGGTTCCTCGACTTCGGGGGGCGCCGGCCCTACTTCGGCCTGCTTCAAGAGGTCGACGGTCTCGGCGAGGTCGTCGTCGAGGAGGTCGTCTCGGCCGACATCCTCGAGAGCCGCCACGCCCGGGACATCGCCGAGCATCTCCGATCCCTCGGCGTCGTCATGCTCGATTGCTACTGCGACCCGGCGGGGAAGGCGAGATCGGCCCAGACCGGCCTATCCTCGTTCCGCGTCTACGAGGATGCCTTCCTCTCGGCCGGCGTCCTCTCGGGACGGATGGCACACCCGGTCGGCCCCATCGAGCGGCACATCCCGAACGGCGTCGAGGCCCTCCGCGCTCGCCTACAGGCCCACGACGGGACCCGGCACCTCTACATCGCGCGGGCCTTGACCGAGCCGGAGAGGACCTCGAGATACCCCGGGGGGACGGTCGGCATCCACGGCGCCCTCCTCGGCTACCGCTACCCGAAGAACCGACCGGCGAACAACGTCCCCCTGAAGGACGGCATCCACGACCATCCAGCGGACGCCCTCCGTTACTACGTCGTCGGCCGGTACGGGGTCGTCGACGCCCCGGACATCGCGGCCATGAACGAGGGTCTATCGTCCTCGACGGGCCTCGGTTATGGTGGGGGCAACTTCGGCGTTGACTTGGAGGACTTCTAATGGTTCAGCCCTCTCCCTGGACTCGGCTCGGGTCCCTCCTCGTCACCCGGGAGCACGCCGAGGAGGCGGCGAGGACGGGCCGGGCGCTCCCCGTCTACCCCGAGGGCCTCGAGGCCCTCTCCTACGCCCCCACGTTCCCCTCGAAGGCCTCCCCGGCCGCCCTACGAAGGCGCGAGAGCTACGTCGGGACGCTCCCCTCGGCCGGCGTCGTCGACATGGGCTCGAACTCGAAGCTCTCCCCGGACTACCTCCGGGGCGACATGTCGAGCGTCGGCCTCTACTCGACGATGCGGCAGACCGATCCGGTCGTCCGGGCGATCTGCTCCGCGTGGACCCTCCCGATCGTCCGGTCCGCGTGGACCGTCGAGCCGAACGGCGACGACCGGAACGCCCTCGAGATGGCCGAATGGGTCCGAGCGAACCTCTGGGAGTACCAGCGGGGGGGATGGCAAACCTTCATCGAGAGGGCGGTCTCGGCCGTCTGGCAAGGGTTCTCTCTCTTCGAGATCGTCGTCGCATTCGACCGGGAGATCGGGCGTGTGCGCCTCGACCAACTGGCGCCGATGCTCCCCCGGACCGTCTACGAATGGGGGCGCTTCGACGACGGCCGGTGGGGCCTCGTCCAGCATGGGTACACCGGCGATCCCGATGTCGACGAGCCCTTCGCGATGTCGGTCGGCGAGGGCGAGGCCTTCGGACCCGACAAGATCCTCCACTTCCCCTGGGACGGCGAGGGCGACAACCCCGAGGGGTGCTCGGTCCTCCGCCCCTGCTACGGGGGCTGGCAGGCCCGCAAGCTCTACCTCAAGCTCGAGGCCTCCGGCTACGAGCGGGGGGCCTTCGGGATCCCCTACGTCGAGGTCGATGCCCAGGCCCGAGCGGCCGACTCGTCCCAGGTGAACGAGATCCTCCGAGAGCTTCGGACGGGCGCTCGAGCATGGGCCGCGCTCCCCCCAGGCTACACACTCCGATTCGCCGACTTCCCGATGAAGGGCGCCGAGATTCGAGAGGCTCGACGGGCCGCCGGGATGGACATGGCCCGGGCCGCGCTCGCCCCGTTCCTCTTCACCGGAGAGCCCGGGGCCGGCGGCGCCTACGCCCTCGTGAAGGGGCATCAAGACTTCTTCCAGATGGCCTTGCAGTCGGCCGCCGACATGATCGCCGGCGTCCTCTCCGACGGGCCGGATGCCCTCATCAAGAGGCTCGTGGGATGGAACTTCGAGGGCGTCGACGCCTTCCCGTACATCGCCCCGGGAGCGATCTCGATCGGAGACCCCGACAAGCTCGTTACCGCCATCAAGTCGGCGGCCGAGGCCTCGGTCCTGACCCCCGATGAGGGCGTCGAGGAGGCCGTTCGGAGCGCCCTCGGGCTCCCCGAGATGTCGGAGGCGACCGCCGAGAAGTGGCGCCACGAGACCATCAACGCGAGCCCTCCCGAGATCAACACGCCCCCCGACGACGACCCGGATCCCCCGACCTCGGAGGCCCCGGCCCCGAAGAGGGCGACCCCCCAGGAGAGCGAGTCGACCGACGAGCAGGAGGAGAAGATCGAGGAGGAGGCGAAGGGCCTCGAGGCGATGTCGGAGGCGCCGAGCCTCTACGGTCCGCCGAAGGCCCGAGACGGTCGGGACCTCCGCGTCGAGGAGACCATCGTTCGGCTCGACGAGACCCTCGCCCCGATGGAGGGAGTCAAGGAGGCGATGGCCCGGGCCGTCGTCCTCTGGCGAGAGGCGATCATCCCGAAGTACTCCGAGCGAGTCGTCCGGGCGGGCGACCTGACGAAGATCCAGGCCGCCGCCGTTCCCGACCTCGGCCTCCTCGCCCAGGCCCTCGAGGCCGAACTCCGGCGGGCCTACCGCGCCGGCCGGTTCTCGGTTCGGAGCGAGGTCGACCGCGCGAAGGAAGATCCGGAGATGGCGAAGGCCGTCCGGGAGCGCGAGTTCGAGACGACCCGAGAGGGCATCGAGATCGACTACCCCGAGATCGACGAGACCCTCGCCGACGCACACGCCTGCGGCGACTCCTCGCCGGCCCGGGTCGGCCTCGAGTACCTCGTCGCCCTCGCGTCCGCCGAGGAGGTCGAGGACGCGGCCCGAGCGACCGGGTCCCTCTCCCGCATCGCCTCGAAGCGCCGAGGCCTGAAGAAGCCGAAGGTCGTCGCCCCCGGCGACTCCATCGCCGACGAGATCCTCCCCGATAAGGCGGTCTCTCAGGTCGCCCGGTCGACCGCCGGGATGGCGGCGGATCGGGTCAAGGGGGCCACGGTCCGGGCAGCCCAGGCCGCGAGCATCGGGGGGGTCGTCGACCGAGACGCTCTCGGGCCGTTGGTCGGGGGCGCGATCCGAGCCCTCTCCCCCGGGCCGGACCTCAATCAGGCCCAGGCCGATACGAACACGATCTTCGGCCTCGGGAGGCAGCAGGAGGCCCGATCCCTCGGCGGCCCGGGCGACGAATTGATCGGCGTCTACTCGACAATGCTCGAGTCCGAGACATGCTCCGAATGCGAGACCTTCGACGGCGCCGAGTTCACGCTCGACGAGATCGACCGATACGCGACCCCGAACCCGAATTGCCTCGGGGGCGACAAGTGCAACTGCCTTGCAATCTATATTCCCCAATGATTCCGCACACTTACGCTCGAATCGGCCGGGAGCTTGACAGCCGGTCTCCGGTATGGGCCTTGACCGGGGTGTGTGCGGTCCGGGAGAATCCCCCGAGGAGACGCCGTGCCCTTCCCGAATGAGCACGCCGCCCGCCAGCGGGATCCGAGCCAGTTCGAGCGGATGAGACGCTCGAGCCCGGAAGGCTTCCCGAGCGGGATCGACGCGATCATCGGGATCAAGGCCGACGGCTCCTCGGAGATCCAGTCGATCCGAGCGGACCGGGACGCATTCAGCCCGGCGGCGTTTCGGCGATGGCTCGAGTCGAGCGGATACAAGACCGAGATCGAGGAGGCCCGAGACGTGGCGGAGACCAAGCAGGCCGAAGACCTCTCCGAGATGCCCGGATTCTGGGCCGCTCCCCGCCGCGTGGTGCTCGCCGAGGAGCCCGGCCGGACGTGGGTCGAGGTCGTCCGCTCCGGGACCTTCTACGGCGCCACGGGGCCGGAGCCCAGGCGAGTGACCCTGACCCCCGAGGACATCTCCTCGATGGCCTCGAGCTTCGAGACCATCCTCTCCGAAGGATGGTTCAACGGGGGCGCCCCGGTCGGCGTCAACCACGCCTCCGCCTTCGGGTCGAGGGACGCCGAATCGACGAAGGCGATGGCCCGGATCGAGGGCGTCGAGGTCCGCTCGAACGAGGACGGATCGCTCTCCCTCTGGGGCCTATTTAGCTGGACCGAGGAGGGCGCCCGCCGGGTCCGAGGCGGCGAGTTCTCATCGATCTCGGCCGAGCTAATCCCGCCCGCCGCCGCCACGAGCAAGCGGACCGGGGAGCCTTTGAACTCCTGGGCATTGGTCGGCGCGACCCTGACGAATATGCCCATGATCCCAGGGATGACCCGACCGACCGCTCGTGTTACGGTCGGAGCAAGCGACGAGAATCCACACCGGATCGCCCTCTCCGAGGACGTGCCGACCATCTCGAAGAGGGAGCCCCCGATGCCCGCCGACAACCTCCTCCTCAAGCTCGCCGAGGCCACGGGCCTCCCGAGCGATTCCGCCGCCCTCATCGGCGAGATCCGATCCCTCCAGACCAAGGCCGCCAAGGTCGAGACCCTCGCCGAGGCTCTCGAGACCGCGACGACCGAGGTCGAGGGCCTCCGCTCCCGGAACGAGCACCTCGAGGGTCGCGAGAAGACCCGAGTCCTCGACGAGGCGTGTGCCATCGGGCGCATCGCCCCGACCGAGCGCGAGACCTACTGGAAGATGCTCGAGACCCTCGGCGAGGAGGACGCGAACCGCATCATGTGCGAGGGCCGCATCCCGGTCTCCCGCAAGTCCGAGCCGGCCGCAGCCGAGCCGGGCGCCGCCTCGGTCGAAGACGACTACATCGCCCTCATCGACAAGGCTCTCGCCGAGGGGATGTCCCCCCAGCAGGCATGGGACGCGGCCCGCGTCCACGCCGATTCCCTCTACGCCGACAACTAGGAGAATCCCCCGATGGCCTCTGCAATCCCGACAACCGTCGCGACGTTCCTCTCGGCCGCCGACTACTCGTCGACGCCCTACCGTCTCGTATACGTCTCCGCCGCTGATACCGTCACCCGATGCGCCGACGCATCGACCCCGGCCCAGCGACCGATCGGAGTCCTGACCGACAACGTGGGCAGCGCCTCGGGTGACCCCGTCTCCGTCCAGATGGGCGGAATCGCCAAGCTCGAAGCCGGCGCCGCTATCTCGGCTGGGGCTGCCGTCTGCACCGAGAGCGATGGGAAGGGGGTCGCGACGACTACCGCTGCCGATTTCTGCGTCGGCATCGCCCTCGAGGCGGCGTCGGGCAACGGGGCCATCTTCGCCGTCGCCATCCTGCCGCACACCTACACCGCCTAGCAGCGAGGACTAAAAATGCCCAACCGATCCTCCCTCGGCGTCGACCGGATCCTCTCCCGGTACACGCGCCTCCTCCAGAACGACCGAACGGCCTATGTCGCCGACCGCTGCCTCCCGATGGCGGTCGTCAACCATCCTCGCGGAAAGTACTACAGCGTGACCCCGGGATTCGGCTACGCCGCGCCCGGCTACGGTCTCCTCCGTCAGTCCGGCTCGGACTTCCGCCGGGTCACGACCGATGTGTCCAAAACGGACCTCTACGACCTCGCCGAGTACGGCATCGAGGCGCCCGTCGATGACATCGACGCCGTCTTCGCCGGCTCCGACGCTCTCGATCTGCGGCAGGCCGCGACCGAGATCGCCTGGAACGACGCGATGATCCAGCGGGAGCGCGACATCGCGAAGCTCCTGTTCTCGGCGACGACCTTCTCGGGCTACACGGCGGCGGTCTCCTCGACCTACCAATGGAACGCCTCGACGGCCGACCCCCTCATTCAGGCGGATACGGCGGCGGAGTCGATTCGGAAGGCGACCGGGCACCCGAGAAGCGAGATCTCGCTCCTCGTCGGCGCCGGTAGCTGGCGATACCTCCGAAGCATCTCCGCCCTGACCGACTTCTACAAGAACGTGGTGGCCGGAAAGACACACCTCGACGAGGCGACCGTCGCCTCGGCTCTCGGGATCAAGGAAGTGATCGTCGGGAACGCCGTCGGGAATACGTCGGAAGAGGGGATCACGGCCGTCAACGCCGATATCTGGGACGAGGACATGTGCCTCTTCTACGTCAAGAAGGACAACCCGCGCCCCCTCGCCCCACACGGCGTCGGCGCGACCTTCTCGATGTCCGGGCGCCAGCCGGGCCGCGTCGAGCGGTACCGCGAGGAGCCTCGTAAGGAAATCGTCCTCGTCTCGTGGCTCGAGGCCCGCGTGGTCACGACCCCCGGCGCCGGCTACCTCTTCACGGACGTCTTGGCCTAGGCCATGAAGGTCCGAGTCCTCCCCGGTCGAGCGATCTTCGACGGTCCGGTCCCATGCGGACCCGGCGCCGTCGTCGATCTGCCGCCCGGGGATGCCAAGCGGATGATCGGGAACGGGACCGCCTCGGCGGTCGAGGCCCCGAAGAAGGCCCCGGCGAAGAAGACGCCGGCGAAGAAGACGCCGGCGAAGAAGGCGGCCGAGTAATGCGCCTGCGGGCCATGTGTCGAATCTCCCTCGGAGGCCGAGAGGTCCTCGAGGGCGAGGAATTCGACTACGCCGGCGATGCCGACAAGCTCGCCGAGCGCGGATGGGCCGTCCCCGCGAAGAAGGCCCGCGCGCCGAAGAAGAAGAAGGTCGAGGCGAAGGAGCCCGAATCGGCCGACGAGTAGGAGGGCGCTCCCGTGGCCTACAACGCCGACATCGCGAGCGCGACCTCGATGGCTCCTCAACTCGGGACGCTATCGTCCTCGACGACCCCGACCTCCACACAAGCCGCCTACGTTTGGGCGCGAGTCTACGACCGAGTCCGGGGGGCGCTCCTCTCGGCCGGGATCTCGGCGAGCCTGACCTCGTCCTCGGTCGCCGAGGGATGGGTCCAGCGGGCCGAGATGCTCCTGACCTCGGGCGAGGTCCTCCTCGCCAAGGGGTCCGTCGGCGTCGGCGCCGAGAGCACCGCGCCCCAACTAATCCGACTCGGCGAGGAGATGCTCGCCGCGCTCCCCGCACACCGGACCCGGATGATGCTCCTCGACAACGGGGCGGCTGCCGCCTCCGGCTCGGAGGACCCGAGGGCCGGGTCGCATTGGACTCGAGCGAAGGATCCCGAATGGGACGAGAGCCCGGGCGGCCCCGACGTCCCGTATGCGGCGGTCCCGATCTTCCCTGACGGGAGCGACCTCTAGATGGCTGGCACCGGCTACGGGAGCGGCCTGGGGACCCTCTCGAGGCGAGGCTCCGAGCTTCGCGCGGAGATGGGGCAGGCTCCCGGGGTTGAGTTCGATATGAGCTTCGAGCCCTCGTCGGAGACCCTCGGGATGGCCTTCGCGAAGTGGGCGAGCTTGATCTCGGACTGGCGCCCCGTGTGGACCGACGTCGTCGCCCTCTTCCGGCGCCACGAGGCCCGGCACCTCGACTCCGGCGGCGAGTCGACGGGCGCCGGCTTCGTCGCCCTCTCGCCGGCCTACAAGGCGTGGAAGGATCGGAACTACCCGGGTAAGCCGATCCTTACCCTCCGGGGCGCCCTCCGCCTCGCCCTCGTCGAGGGGAAGGGTCCCTCGGCTCTCGAGCGGTCCTCGAAGGACGGCCTCGAGGTCGGAGTCTCCGGCGGCGAGGTCGGAGTCTACGCGAGCGCACACGCCTTCGGGCAGGGCGGCCTGCCCGTCCGGCCCCCCGTCCGCTACGACGCGACCGTTAAGGGCGGAGGATCGATCGGAGGAGGCTCGACGCCCTTCGGGACGGCGGTCGCCCAGATCTTCCAGATCCATATCGTCAACGCCCGGAAGAAGGCCCTCGCCGCCGAGGGAGTTCCGCAGGGGGTCATCGTCGACACGGCGGGGACCCGGAGCGCCGCCGGGATCCTGAACCTCAAGACGAGGTAACGGATGGCGACCTTCACCGAGCGAGCCGTCGACGCTCTAAGCGACTTCCTGACCGATGGGACTTACGGACTCAACGCCGAGACCCTCCCGGCCTTACGGACGGCCCTGGGGGTCTCTACGGCGAACCTGCCGGACGTCGCGAGCTTCGAGACTTGGTATCACCGGGCGGCCCAGGCCCGGAGCTTCCCCTACCTCTCGATGGTCGTCATGCAGACGACCGGGGAGAGCGAGCCGAACTCCCGGATGTACTCGGTCGAGTTCGACCTCGGGCTCGTCGTCCTCGATGCGAACGTCGCCGGGGACGAGGCCGCGACCTTGATCGCCGCGTGGCGATACGGGGACGCAATCAAGACGATCTTCAACCGACGCACGGGGTCCGGCGGTCAGGGCTGGACGCTCGGAGGCGCCGACGGGATAATCCGGTCGACCGTGACCGCCCAGGCCGTCGGAGCCGACCCCACCTTATCCGTCCCGAACGTGGCCCTCGTTACCCGAGTGTCCGTCGTAACCAGCGAGGAATATTGACATGGCAATCGGACCTAAGAAGGACATCGGCAGAGACCTGAAGGTCTTCGCCGCGAGTCAGGCCTCGTTCGCGACCGCGACCAACGGAACGACGGCCGGCGAGAACTACCCCGAGGCGGGGGACGCGATCCGGGTCATTACCGCGACCGGGGGGGGCTCGATGCCCTTCGCGACTCGGGAGGACAAGTTCGGGACCGCGACCTACGTCGGCGGGATCCAGCAGAAGCTAACCTCCGAGGCGAGCCTCGAGACCTATCTCATGGTCAACGGGACGCCCGCCCAAGTCCCCGACATCGGCCCCGACCTCCTCGAGGCGGGCGGATGGGCCGTCGTCGACACGTCCTCGATCTCGACGACGGTCTCGAGCGGGACGAACGCCACGGTCTTCGTCGTCGGATCCGCGACTGGATTCGTCGAGGGGGGAGGGGTCGCGATCGAGGACAACTCGAACTCCGACCTCTACCATCTCCGCCGGATCGTAACGGTCGCCTCGACGACGATCACCGTCGAGCCGGCCCTCCCCGCGACTCCGACCTCGACCAAGAACATCAAGGGGTGCACCTCCTACAAGCCGGACGACTCGAGGGACGGAGGGAACTCCGACGGGACCGGCCGAGCCCTCGCCCTCTTCGTCGCCAATAACCGATCTCTCGACCAGATCGAGAGCTTCATGCCGACCTCCTTCGCCTTCTCTTTCGGGGGGGACTCGGCGGCCCGGCTCTCGGTCTCGGGGACCGGACGGATCACGAACCGGATGCTCTCGACGACAGTCACGGAGCCAATCGACGCGGTGGAGGAGTACTTCAACGTCGCCGATGGCGCGGTCTTCGAGGCTCTCAATAGCTTGGCCGTCCCCGCCTACTATCAGATCGACGACGAGATCGTAAAATGCACCGCAGTCGCCGCCGGGACCGTAACCGTCGTTCGAGACCAGTTCTCGAGCGGCGCCGCGACCCACGCCGACGGATCCGCCCTCGTCCCGATGGGCACCCAACTGGCCGGGACCTACACCGGCGGCCCGGTCGCCGCGACCTCCGGAGCGATCTACTGGTCGCAAGTCGGCGCGACCGCCGCAGCGGCGTCCCTCCAGATGACGACCGCGACGGTCGAGTGCGGATTCGGGGTCACGACCCGGGACAACGTCCACGGGACGAACGCCGTCGTCGCCGGCTACACGATGAACACGCGAGAGGTCAATCTCGCGATGTCGGGATGGACGATCTTCGACGACGACCTCGCGGTCCATTCGGACCTCGCGGCCGGATGGTGGAGCGGCGTCGGGACCGGGACGAACTCGCAGCAGATCAAGGTCGTGGTTCAGCAGGGGGCGAAGCTCGGGAAGTCCGTCGCGATGGTCGCCCCGGCCTTCCGGCCGACCTTCGCGAGCCTCGACCGAGGGTCCGAGGAAGTGACCCTCGAGACCGCCGGGATCTGCGAGGGGACCTCCTCGGGAGCCGATGAGATTCTCCTGATTTTCAGCTAGGAATTCTCGCCAGAATCCGGCGTGAATCCTGGCCGTTTTTCGGCGAGATTTCTCGGCAGAAATCGGCGAGATTTTCCGGCGAATTTCGGCGAGATTTCTCGCCGGTTTTTCAGCCATCCGGCGAGAGCGAAACCTCCCCGAATCCGCCTACTGACCGGGCCGGATCGGGGGGGTTTTTCGCCGTTTGCATTTCGTTGACAACTGCCCCGTAAGTGCGCGGAACTAGGGCGTTTCGATTTTTATTTGATCTGGGTCCTACCGTACCAGCGAGGACCTCAAATCGCACACGAGCGAACACAGGGGCCTCGTTCGAGGTCTCGGTTTCTGGCACAATATGGGCCTGAAACGGGCCTAATACGAAGGTGGCACACTTCTTGTTCCGGGGTAAAACGGGCCTAAATCGGAGGCGAAACGAGCATGGAAATCGGGCGGTGGAAGAGGCGAAAGTTCGTCCCGGAATGGGGCGGAAATCGGAGCGAAGAGGCGGAGCCGGTGGCGGTGATTTTCGTCCCTCCGACGGTCGGATGGATGTCTCGTTATCGGGAGCTTTCGTTGACCGTTCCGAGGCTTCGAGACGACGTCGAGGGGCAGGTTCGGGACGCGGAGTTCGTCGCGAAATTGACCGCGTGGAGTTCGACGATCGAGGAGTTCCGGGGGGAGTTCCTCCGGGCTCATATCAAGGGGATCGAGAACCTGACCCTCGACGGGAGCGCGGTCGATCTCGCCGCCTCGATCGAGTTCATCGAGGAGAACGAGGGCCTCCGGGAGGAGGTCTTCCGGGCCATCCTCGAGCAAGGATCCGTCGGGGCCTCGCAGGGAAAAGACTGAGGGTCGCCCTCCAGTTCACGGCCCATCCCATGCCCGAGGCCGAGATGCGCGAGGACTGGCCCGAGGGCGAAGCATGCAAGTACTACGGGGCGTGTGCGGGCCGGGCATGCCGGGGCCTCGACGGGGCGCCTTGGCGGACCCCCTGCAAGCTCCCCCCGCCGGACCGCCGGCCCTCGGGGGTCCACGCGGAGGACCGCCGAACGGACCGATGCCCACACGAGTTCGTCGAGGGGGAGGACTGGCGACTGCTCGAGGTCTGGTCGGCGTGGCGTCAGTTCGGAGGGATGCCCTCGCCCGGTAGCGTCGAGGAGCAGTCGGCCCGCCTCGTCGAGGCCTTCCGCATTCTCGACCGTGAACTTTCGTTGGTCGAGGGTTACTATCAGGCCCAGGCCGAGCGCCGGGTTCGGTCGACCTAGGAGGTCCAGTCATGGCGAACGGCATGCTCCTCAAGATCCGAGCGGACGCCTCCCAGGCCGTGAAGGAGCTAGGAAAGCTCGGGAAGGCGAACCGAGACCTGACCGGCCGCGAGAAGGCTCTCCTCGGCGCCCTGACGGCCGTCGGAGCGGCGACCGCCTACGCGATGAAGCAGGCGATCAACTACGGCGACTACCTCGAGAAGACCGCCCAGAAGGTCGGCGTGTCGACCGAGGCCCTTTCGTCGTACAAGCTCGGGGCCGAGCTAGCCGGGACGACTCAAGAGGGCTTGATCTCGGGCCTCCAGAAACTCCAGAAGCAGATGGGCGCCGCCCTCCGGTCTCCGACGAGCGCGGCGGCGGTCGCCTTCAAGAACCTGGGGGTCGAGTTCCAGAACGCCGACGGGAGCCTCCGGGACGTCGAGGACATCCTCCCTGACGTCGCCAACGCGATGGAGGGAATGGCGGACGGGACCCTGAAGACCGGCGCGGCGATGGACCTCATGGGGCGGTCCGGCGCCGACTTGATCCCGTTCCTGAACCAGGGAGCCGACGGCCTCGAGCAGATGCGCGAGGAGTCCGAGGCCCTCGGGGTCGTCTGGTCGGAGAGGGATGCGGTCGCGGCGGCGGAGTTCAATGACGCCCTGACGACCCTAAAGACGACCTTCGACGGGTTCGTCCAGACCGCAGTCCGGGCGTACCTCCCGACCTTCGTCGACGTCGCCGAGGGGGCGGTCCTCGCGACCCGGGCGATCCTCGGCCTCGATGCAGCCGAGAAGCGCCGAGCGGAGCATCTCGACACGACCCGGGACGCAATCAATCTCCGGGCCGAGGAACTCGAGGGCATGCGAGTCAATCTCGAGGCCTGGGAAGAGATGACCGCCGCCCAACTAGAGGGCATGGGGGTCTCCCGCTCCTACCAAGCGGAGATGGTCGCCCTCTGGCAGGGACGTGTGGAGCGCCAGCGGGACGTCGTCCGCCGGACCGTCGACGAGCTAGGCGAGGAGGCCGGGATCGGCCGAGCCTACATCGAGCGACTGAGGGAGGAGCGGCTCGCGCCTCTCCGGGCGGCCGGCGCGGCGGGGGGGGGCGGCCCCGCGGGGGGCGGGGCGGCCCCCCGG
>Ga0080013_1002341_pt1 | contig 22438 bp, 25 predicted proteins | sample ETNvirenome_6_85_FD_69236 | JGI IMG/M metagenome (GOLD analysis project Ga0080013, IMG submission 69236) | Marine viral communities from the Pacific Ocean - ETNP_6_85 (SPADES assembly) (version 2) | ecosystem: Environmental > Aquatic > Marine > Oceanic | place: Pacific Ocean | collected 2013-06-19 | reverse complement strand
CTTCGATCACGTGTCCCCTCGCCGGCCTCGCGGTCGGGAAGCGGCTCCAGCGGCTCGGCTCGGAGAGCTTCCTCGAGACGCTCCGCGCGGACCTCTCCGACCGTGAGGAGCTGCGGCCGGAGGTCCTCGAGGAGCTGCGAGCCTACGACCCGAAGCCGGTCGTCTTCACGCGCGCCTCGAGCGACGAGAACGTCGCCGCCATTCACGCGCACGTCGACGCCGCCCTCGAGCGCGCCGCGGAGAAGGAGGACCTCGTCGAGGAGGTCGCCGCCGAGGTCCTCGACGGGATCGGCGTCCCGGCCGGCGCCGGCGCCGTCTCGATCGTGAGCCTCCCGCCGACGATCGACCTCGGAGGCGGCGCCGTCGCCGAGGTCCCTCACTTGACCCGGAACGAGCGCGCGACGCTCCGAGCGCTCCTCGCCGACGAGCACGTCCCTTGCTGGTCGGAGATGACCGTCGCGAGCTTGCGGACCTTCGGCCTCCTCGAGGAGCACACGACGAAGCTCACGCGGCTCGGAAAGAAGGTCGCCGCGATCCTCCCCGCGGAGAGCTTCTCGCCGTCCGAGCTGGGCGCCGATGTCGACGGCCTCGGATCGACCCCTTCCGCCGACGAGGACGAGCCGAGAGCGCCGGAGACGGTTCCGGACGTGCAAGCGGTCGCCTCGCCGGAGAACGCGCCTCAGAGCGCCTCGGAGCCGGTCGCGCGGATCGGCCGGGAGTTGACCCGCTGCGAGCAGCTCGAGGCGCAGCTCCGGACGCTCCTCGAGGCGGCGCGCCCGTTCGCCGGCGCCGGCGCCCTCGCCGAGGCCGTCGCCGACTCGGAGACGCTCCTCGAGGGACCCGTCGACCCGCGCCAGTGCGCTTTCTCCTTCTCGGCGCAGCTCGAGGCGGCGAGCCGATGATCGTCCGCGAACGGTACGCCGTCCTCGACGAGCGCGGCGAGGTCCTCTTCCTCTGCAACTCGATCCCGGACGCGGTCGCCGTCCGGGACGGCGAGCTTCGCCGGAAGCCGGAGGCGAAGCTCTCGATCGAGCCGGCCTTCGTGCTCCCGGCGAGCTACTCCGAGGCTATGCGCCTCGTCCCCGCGGACGTGAGGAAGCGCCTCGCGGCCGACTACCCCGCACTCGCGGACGTGTACGGCTTCGCGCCGTCGCGCCGTGTACACTGAAAGAGGAGGACCTCCCCCGATGGATCTACATGCACTGACACGGAAGCTCGGAACGAAGGCCGTCGCGGACGCGATCGGGATCACGGAGCGCGCCCTCGAGGACGCTCGCCGCGGTCATACGGCCTTGAACGTCGACCACCTTTACCAGCTCGAGCGCGCCTTCCCGGCCTTCGACCTGCTCGGCACGATCATCCGGATCGGAGCTGCTCGAGCGGCGAAGAGGCGCGCGGCGGAGACCCTCGAGGCCGCGGCCTAGCGGTCGACGAGCCAGAAGACGACGGCGCCCGCGGCGGCGCCGACCGCGACCCCGCCAGCTACCCACCCGACGACCTCGAGCGCCGTCCATCGTGACGCGGCCTCTTCCTCCGCCTCCTCGGCGAGGCCGAGCGCCAGCTCGAGCTTGACCTCGACGGCCTTCTTCTCGGCGGCGACCTTCCCGACCTCACGCCGGAGGATCGAAGCGTGGACCGCGTCCGCGGCGATCTTCTCGAGGCGACACTTCTCGACCGCGGCCTCCTCGCCGGCGCGGATGTCGGCGGCGAGCTGCGGCGAGAGGCAGACCCACCCGTCCGGGAGGTTCGCGCAATGGCTCGGCTTCGCGTGAGCGTCCGCGCAAGGCGGGTCTTTCGCCTGTGCAACGGATCCCCAGATCAGGATCCCGATAATTAGCGCGGCGTGAACGCTATACGCGGGCCACGTAAATTGAGCTCGCGCCGGCGTTAGCGCAGACGGGACGTTCTTCGACACGCCTTTACAGCTCCCGGCCGCGCGCTCGGTAGTACCGGAGCAGCTCGCCGGGATCGCTCGCGAGCTTGGCGCGCTTGTCGACCCGCTCCAGCTCGACCCGCTCGAGCTTGACCTCGAGGTCGCGCCGGATCTCCCGGATCTCGACCTCGGCCTCGGCGTCGAGCTGGCGCTTCGCGAGCTGCGCGTCGACATCGGCCTCGTGTGCCTTGCGGAGCAGCTCGGCCGCGAGGACCGGCTTCCGGCGCCGGACCGGCCAGAGCCAGAACCCGGCGACGAGCACGACGCCGGCGACGACGAGCCACCAGTAGCGGCGAGCTGCGGCGAGGAAGGCCTTCACGGTCCGCGGACCGCTTTCACAGCGTCGGCGACCTTCGTTCCGCTCGCGTAGCCGAGCAGGACCCAAACCACGCGCTCGAGGGTCGCCACGTCGCCCGCTGCGACGAGCTGGTAGAGGAACGGCGCGAAAGTGAGCCAGAAGGCGACACGGCCGAGCGAGAGCCGCGGAGAGCCGTTGTCGCAGAAGAGGCCGGCGAGGGTCTTCACGGGTTCGCCTTCGCCGGCTCGGCCGGCTTCTCTCGGCGGAGCTTTTCGACGCGCCGGCGCTCCAGCTCGCGGAGGATCTCGTCGAGCTGGTCCTCGACCTCGTCCGGCGACGGAGGCCTCTCCGGAGCGATCTTCGTCGGCGCCGGCGCTCCCGGCGTCCGTACCTGTCGAGGTCCCGGAGGGAGGCTCCGGACGGCGCTCGCGACGAGGTCGACCTTCTTCTCGATCCGCGCGAGCTGCGCCGCCGAGAAGCCGAGCCGCTGATCGATTAGGAGTAGCTCGGCCTTCGTCGCCGTCTCGTCCGCGTCGGCCTTGCGCGCGAGCCGCGCCTCGAGCTTCGCGACATCGGCGCCCGTGTCGGCCGGCGCGTAGCGTGCGTCGAAGAAGAGGAGGAAGCCGACGACCGACACGACGATCCCGACAATGGTCCCGGCCGCTCCGACGAGCCAGCCGGGGATCTGTACTGCTTTGCTGTCTTCACTCACTCTGAGATCCCATCCTGCAACCGTCACGCCTTTACCACCCGAGAGGACGTGCCCATCTTCGATACTCCTCGGTCAAGAGCTGAACGTCGGCCGGGTTGCATCGTGCAAGCCAGCTCCCCGGAGAGACGAGGTCCTCGGAGAGACCCTCGCCGATGCACGCCGCGCGGACCCATCCGAGCGGGTAGTGAAACGGGTCGGCGCGACTGTCCGACCGCTGGTAATGTCCGACGACGACGAGGTCCTCCTCGCTCCAGCCGTAGAGCTTCGAATGTATGCGGCCGAGCACGACGAGGCCGGCGAGCTGTCCCCACGTTGGCGCGAGGAAGTGCTTCACGCTCCAGACCCGGCCGGCCTCCTTCCGGAGGAGCCACGGAACGGCCGGCGTCGCTTCGTGCTCCCAGCTCCGAAGCTCGAGGTCCTCGAGCGTCACGACGCCGCAAGCGGCGACGACCTCGTCGCGGAGCTTTCCGCCGTACTTGTTCCGCCAGCCGGCGCCGGCGCGCTCGAGGAAGCCGGGAGAGGCGAAATCGACGCCGAAGCAACCGGGGTTGTGTGCGCCGTGCGCCGTGTAGAGAAGCTCGTCGTCGCCGATCTCCGGGTCGATGAAGGTCGGGAAGACGATAAAGGCCGAGCCGTCGTAGTCGAGGAAGACGTTCGACGAGACCCTCCCCGGCTTCGTGTGCAGAAGGTAACGCGCGGCGCGTTCGGCGCCTCCGTTGCCCGCTGTCCAGTGGATCCCCATGCCGAAGCGGTAGTCGTCCCGGATCCACTTGTGCCAACGCTTGGAGTAGCTCCGACGCATCTCCTCGGCCGTCCGACCCTTGCGCGCGTAGGCTCGGACCGCGTCCTTTCCGCCTCGCTGCTGGATCCGAGCTGCAATCGTCCGGCCGTCGTTCCGCATGGCGCGGTACAGTTCGAGCGCCGTCGCGCGGTTGAAATCGCCTTGAAGCACGTCGACGAAGGCGCCGGCGTGCGCCCGAAGGTGCGGCGAGGCCTTCATTCCGGACCGTATCCGGTCGACGGCCTCCTCGCGCGTGTCGACGGCCGTGTCGCAGATCGCCGGCGACGGGTCCGGCTCGACGGGAGGCGCCTCCTCGAGGCGCAGCTCGGCGCGCATCCGTTGCCACGTCGCCGGCCCGAGTTTCCCGTCCGCCTCGAGACCGTGCTCGAGCTGGAAGGCCTCGACCTCCGCGGCGAAGGCCTCAGAGCCGGGACCTCCCGCGCCGCGGAGGCGAGGAGCGAGGTCCTCGACAAGCCAAAGGGAGCCGGCTCGAGCGCGGTTGTAACGGGTCGCGGGTACTGACAAACGGGAGTCTCCTTCGTTCCGACCGTAACAGCCGGACCGCTTTCGGGTCTAGCGCCTTGCGGACCTCATAGCCTGCTCGAGCGCCTTCTTCTGGTGAACGTGCCAGCGCTTGGCGACGACCTCCTCGACCGTTTTCTCGAGCGGCCACCGTCGCGGGATCTTCGCCTTCGCGGCGAGCACGTAGAGCAGGTCGAAACGCGGGTTCCGCTTCCCTCCCTTGCGCTGGTAGAGGAGGAGGCTCCCGGCCGAGCCGGGTCGGATCGAGAGCTTGCGGACCCTCTTCTTCTCGTCCTTCGCGATCAGCGCCTTCGGCCACTTCGACGGGAGCGTCTTCCTCTTCCCTCCCGGTCCGCGCATCTTGCGAGACGGGATCGCCACTATCCCGGCCTTCCCCGGCGTCTTCGTCCCGCCGATCGTCTGGCGCTTCATGTAGTCGTCCAGAGAGCCGACGCTCGCCTCGAGCTTCTTCTTCGTGCTCTTCCCGACCCGGATCCCTTGCTTCGTGCGCGTCGAGCGGACCGTGAAGTGCTTCGGGAGGTCCTCGCGGAGCCTGTTCCTCGCGTCGAACGCGGTCCGGTTCAGCGCGAGCGAGGACGCGAAAGGGATCTGTCGCTCTGCGATGTCGTCGAACCATCGCGCGAGTCTCTTGTGGTCGAAATCGACCTCGATCAAACCGCGAGGACCTTCGCGATCGCGTAGCCGCGGTCGGCGTCGTAGGGACTGGAAATCGCCATACAGCGGAGGCCGACGTTCGTGTTCGTCGGCTCTCCGATCCCGCCGTCGCCGGCGCCGACGAGGTCGCCGACCTTCACGTCCTCGGACACGCGGGTCCGGAGCTGTCCGACGAGGCCCACGATCGTCCATTCCTCCGGCCGGTCCCGGCGCGGGACGTACTTCCTCGAGGCGTCGTAGCCGTCCCGCTCGACCCGGCCGCGTTTCGTGTACGTCTCCGCGTCCTCTGGCCACGTCTTCGGGTCCCCCGCGTCGGAGACGAGGCCGTCAAAGGCCTCCCGCGTGATCCGGCGCGTCCGGGTCCTCTGCGTCTTCTGGTTCCACGCAACGCACGCGACGCCGTCGTCGTCCGTGTACGCGAACGGGTGCTTCGGCCGCAGCTCCGGCGCGTCCTCTTCCGGTCCGTCGTAGGCCTCGAGGACGACCTCCTCGTCGCCGACCTCGACGACGGCCTCCCTCGGCCATTTGACGAGCGCGAGGTCCTCCTCGACGAGGCGACCCCATTCATCCGTGACCCATCGGTCCGCCCATTCCAGCGCGGCGCCGTTCCCGATGATCGACGGCGTCGCCGACACGACGCGGACGAGCGTGTCGCCGGCTTGGGAGAGGCGGACCTTGTCGCCCTCGATCGCGACGACGGAGCCGACCGGGATCACGCCGGCCGCGAGGTTCTCGAAAAGCTCGGCGTAGTCGAGTGCGCCGGTGTTGAACGTCCCTCCGGCGATCGTGTCGACATCGCCCGTCGTGCAGTCGATCCGAAGCGTGAGGTTCTGATCCGTCCCGTTGAACGTCGGCGTCGTCGTCGCGTGGTAGCCGGTCGCGATCGTGTTCGCCTGTGCCAGCTCGCAGCGCTCGCCGGCGAGGAGGACCTTCAGACCCCCGGCGCCGCCGATCTGGACCCGCTCGGAGCCGAGGATCGCCGAGCTGAGGGAGTTTGTCTCCGTCTGGCCTTCGGCGTCGTCGTTCCCGTCGCACGCCGCGATGAAGCTGTTCGAGGCCTGTGTCGAGCAGTCGTCGGACGCGATTACGGCCGATTCGGCGCCGTCCGCCGAGCAGTCATACGACGCAGCGACGAGCGCCTTCGTCCCGTTCACGTCACAGTCCACCGACGCGAGGATCGCGCCGTAGAAGCCGAGCGCGCCCGTGTAGCTGTTCCCGCAAGCGGCGACGAAGGACTGGACGGCGCCGGTGTATGCGCCGGCGTCAGAGGCGAGGATCGCCGAGTAGTCGCCGGAGGCGCCGGTCGAGGCGTCGTCGCACGCCGCGGTGAAGCTGTAATCGCCTTGACACTGCCCCGTGTCGATCGAGGAGATGATCGAGGTCCCGATCCCCGCGGCCTGTGTCTGCGCGCCCGTCGCCTTCGACGCCGCGACGAACGTGTACCAGCTCGCCGCGCGGAGGATTTGGGCTGCGGCGTCCGCCGAGGCGATCACGGCCGAGGTCGTCCCGGTCGCGCCGAGCGGGTTCGTGCTGTTCTGACCGTTGCACGCCGCGACGAAGCTCTCGTTCCCGCTGGCGTCGATGTCGCCGTTCGCCGAGGCGAAGCTCGCGACGACGGCCGAGCGGTTCCCGGAGGCGACCGCCCGGTTCGCGGCGAGGACGGAGGCGTTCGTCCCGGCCGCTTTCGAGAGGTAGGACCCGATTACGACGTTGTCGTTCGTCGGCGTCACGTGTCCCGTGTCGGAGGCGTGCGACTCGATCGCGAGGACCGCCATCTCGACAGCCGTAGCGCACTGGTCGAGGGTCGTCTTCGACGTTGCGGCGCCCTTCAAGGTGGCGAGGTTCCGTAGCTCCTCCTGAACCATGTTCAGCCACCAGTCCGGAACCTGCGTCGCCGGAGCGGCCTCCGTGAAGTATTGTTCCGTCCCCGGAGCTGGTACGGCTGGCGGCGCTCCGACGCTGTTCGCGTTGTCGATCCTGTACATGAGGAAGGCTCTCCTTTACGTCGCCGGGTCGTCGTCCGGGAATGTGTATGTGATCCGAGTGTGCGCCGGCTTCATCGTGTCGAATTGGCAAAGAAGATCCGTCACTTCCGGACTGTACTGTGCGAGCGGCGTCCCGGCCGGGTCGCCGGCTTGGAAGCTGTCGACATCGTTGTTCGGGACCTCGACATCCCAGACCCACGGATCGCCAAACTCCGTGATCGTGCAGTCCTCGCCGGTGATCGCGTCGGCGAGGTTCTTGAAGTAGCTCGGCGACTGTCCGCCCGTCGCGGTGATCTTCGCCTTGAGGAGCTGGCGCCTCGTCGCGGCGTCCGTTGGCGGGTTGTCGTTGCACGGGTCCGGGAGGCCGGCGACGCGCTCCCAGTCCGCGAGCAGCTCGTCCGTGATTGCCCAGTCCGTCTCCGTCTCGAGGAGGTCGAGGAGGCGACCCTGTAGCCGCGCCAGCTCCTCCCCGGTCGCGAGGAGGAAGGCGGAGAAGCGCGCCGTCTCGTCGAAGCGCCAGAGCGCGCCTCGAGGAAGGTGTCGCCGGAGCGCGTCCGCGAAATCGAGCGCCGCGGCTCTGACGTAGCCGGAGATCATGGCGCCGTGTTCCAAGTGACGGTCCCGAGATACGGCAGCTCGTCAGAGGTCCCCGCGATGATATCGGCCGTCCCGGCGCCTCCGTCGACGGCGTCGAGGCTCCAGTGATCGACCCCGTCCGCGGCGGCGATCGCCGCGAGGATGTCGCTGTTCTTGATCGTCCCTCCCGGACTGGATTCTCGGACGAAGAGCGCTTCAAGCTCGGCCTCGACGGCGTCTTGTGTGTCCGAGTCGTTCGGGTTCAAGCTGATCGTGAAGGGGATCGCGTCTTGATCGGGCGCCTCTACCGTGATCTCCGCCGTAACCGGCCGGTTCTGCGCGTAGCCGTTCGCGTCGTCGTTCTCGATCTCCGCGGCGACGAGCGTAATGTCGCCGGCCGGAGGGAAGATAGCGACGCCGCTCCCCTCGATCGTGAATTTCACATTGACCTCGCCGTCCGCTGGCGTCGTGACCCAAACACGATCGACCGTCGCCGTCGTCCCCGCGGTCCCCTTGGCCCATGCCACGTAATCGGCCTCGGCGCCGCCTTGCGGCGTAGCTCGGATCCGGTCGAGGACCCGCTCCTTCAGACCGGCGAGACCCTCTTCGTCCGTCCCGCCTTCGGTCGCGACCATTTGAGACACGGTCGAGTTGATCCCGGCGATCGGGTTGACCAGCTCGAGGACCTCGGCCGGGTCCGCGATGTTCCCGTCGACGCCGACCTCCGAGGCCGTGACGGCGATCTGAACGGACCCCCCGCTGATCGTCCCGTTCGCGTCCGTCGTGTATTCGACGCCGTTCGCCAGAGCGACGACGGTTCCGGCCGGGATCAGCGTCGACTCCGTCCCGGTGAAGCCGAAGGTCGAGGTCGCCGCGGTCCCGGAGAGGTACGCGATCCCCCAAACGGACGCGACCTTCTTCATGGTCTCGAGGTCGTCGATCGTGTCGTAGATCAGTTGTCGGCTCTGCCACTTGGCGAAGCCGTACAGACCCCAGAGGACGCCGGCGAAGACCCGGCTCGTCACGTAGAGAAACGAGCGCCGGAGCTTGGCGCCCTCGCCGGGGAGGCGCGCCTCGTAGTCGTCCTCGATCCGGCTGATCAGCTCGGAGAGGGTCGGAGTCGTGTAAAGCGTATCAAGTGCCATCGGAAACAGTCCCCCAGAGCGCCGGGTAGCGGAGGACGACCTCGTCGCCTCGCGTGATCGTCACGACGAGGCCGGCGCTCCCGTCCGCGAGCTGCTCGACCTCGACCTCGAGCGCCTCGGCGATCCCCTCGTCGAGGAGCCACTGAAGCGCCTCGAGCGCGTGATCTCGCGCCTTCGCTCGGTTCTCCGGCGTGTGCGTCGCGCGCTCGAGGAGCCAGAGCTTCGATCCGAAGTTGTCGCCGTCGTCGCTCCCCCACCATCCGCGGCGACTGTCGCCTTCGACGGGAAGCGTGTCGTCGTCGTCGGCTCTCGCGTCGGAGAAGAGCGAGATCGCGACGAGCCGGTCGAGCGTCGTGTACTCCGGCGCGTTCACGGTCGGGAGCGGGTCGAAGGTCTGCTCGCTCGCCGCGACGCCGATCGGGAGCGTGTAGGGACCGTCCTCGAGGTCGCCGGCCGGGACCGGAAGGAGCGGCGGCGAGAAGCGGAAGAGGAAGCGCTCTCCCTCCGTCGTGTTCGTCGCGTCGCCGGGATAGTGATTCCCCGGCGCGGCGGAGAGCGAGATCGAGAACGGCGTCTTCCCGGACCCGCCTCGGACGTGATCCGTCCCGTAGAAATCCCGGACGTTCGCGTTCACGGCCGGACCGGAAGTGTCCCGCTTGACGCCGACGCTCGCCGAGCTGGTCGCGCTCGGCGACCCTGTGACCTCCGGGACCGCGTAGCGGTACTCGACGACGTTCGTGTTCTCGTAGAGGACGACCTGAAAGACGAGGACGCGCTTGTTCGTCGGCGTGTGCGCGTAGTTTTGGAGGACCCGCCACTCGAGGAGGAAGACGCGGCTCCCGTCCTCGAGGGTCTGCGTCTCGTATTGGACGTAGCCGGTCGCGTCCTCCGTCTCCGTGTTGTCCCACCATGGCGCCAGAATGTGATCGACGCTCCCGGCCGCGCCGTAGAGGAGCGAGTTGTCGAGCGAGTTGATCGAGCCGTCGAGGCGCGCGTAGCTGTTCGTCGACACCATGGCCAGCTCGTCGTAGACGACGCCGTCAAACTCGAAATCGAACCCGATCGGGACGGCGCCGGAGTAGCCGTCGTCGACGCCGGCGCCATGGATTGTGACCGGCGCCGCCATGGGGATCGGGTCGAGGCCGTACTCGTCCGCCTCGTCGAGGTCCTCCTCGAGGACCAGCTCGAGCGCGTACTCGTTCAGATCGCCTCGGCCGATCAAGCTCACGTGTCGCGCTCCTTCTTCGGCTTCTTCGGCTTCTTCTTCCTCTTCGGCGCCTCGAGGCCGGCCTCCTCGAGGATCTCGTCGACGTAGGTCGACGGGAGCTGTCCTCGCTCGAGGAGCCGCGCCAGCTCGAGCTTGACCGCCTTGTAGCTGATTCCGGTCCCGCCTCCGCTCATGCGTTGCACCGTAGCATTAGTCGACGGCCTTCACGACGGCTGATCCGGCGTTCGCCTTTCCCGTGAGGCTCGTCGGGACCGGGTTCGCGGTGATGTACGCGATCATCGCGGCCTTGAGCGCCGCGCCTCCGTCGTTCGGCGCCGTCGTCCACGACTCGATCACGTCCGAGAAGCCGGCGAGCCACGTCCAGAAGGTCCCGTCCGTCGAGCTGTCCGAGAGCGTCGCGTCGCCCTTCCGGACGACCTCCTTCGCCGCGCCGGCGCCGCCGAGGAGGACCTCCTCGCCGCCCTTCGGTGTCACGACGAGATTCCCGTCCTCGTCGATCAGGACGTTCGCGCCGGTGAAGTTGTACAGCGCGACCTCGCCCTTCTCCAGTCCGGTGATCCGATAACGCCGGTCGGCGACCATGATCACGATCTGGTGATCCCGGTTCCCGCCGAGCGCCAGCGCGACGGCCTCCGCGGATCCCTCCTCGTCGCCGGTCGCGGCCGGGTCGCGCGGCCTCGAGGTGAGGCCGTAGGGCTCGAAGTGCTCGAGGTCGTCGTCCGTCGCCTCGCCGGCGATCTTGAGCTGCAACGCTTGGAGCTTCGTCGAGGCCGTCGACAAGACGACGACGCCGCGCTCGACGACGCCGAGGACCCGCATCTTCAGGACCTGAATCGGGTCCGGCATCAGCTCGGACCGCTCGGCGTCACGGCGACGCCGTCCTTCAAGGCGTCGAAGGCGCCGCGCTTCTTCGGCCGGCGCCGGCGCGGCCTCGGCTTGAACGGAGCGATCGGCTCGTAGCCTTCGATCGGAGCGAGCCGGATCGTCGTGAAGCTCCCGCCCTCGCCGAGCTGGTAGACGACCTCGACGGCGAGGAAATCCCCGTCGATCGCGCTGTAGTCGTCGACGACGGTGATCAGCTGGTTCGGCTCCCATAGCCGGCCGTCGCCCTGTCGCCAGCCCTGTACGGTGTAGGAGAGCGAGAGGCTCTGTCCGTACCGGGTCGCCGCTTCCCATGCTGCGCGGAGCTTGCACCGTTTCTTGTCCGCTCGAGCCTCGGCCTCGAGGACGAGGATCCGCGTCCGCTCGACCTCCGTGTCGTCGGCGTCGCCGTTCGTCTGGAGGACCTCCCCGAAATCGAGGTCGTCCCCGGCGCGCTGTCCCTTGATCCGGTACTCGGAGAAGCGCTCCGACACGTCGAAGGAGGCCGAGCCGCGGACGATGTTCTCGCCGAGGACGAGCGCCGTCGTCGCGTCCGTCGTCCCCGTCTCCGAGAACACGACGACGCCGGCCTCGTTCTGCTCGAAGTGTCCGGCGCGGGTAAGGAGGAGGTTCCCGTCCGCGTCGTCCGTGACGAGGAGCGCTCGGAGCCGCGCCATCCGCTCGATCGCGTCGTAGACCGTCTCGCCGCGTTGCGTTCGGTGTCGACGGATCTTGTCGCCGGTGTCGACCTCGGCCTTCACGGTGATCCCGTATGTCGCCGCGAGGTCCTTCGCGATCGCCTCGATCCGCTTGTTCCGCCAGCTCCCCCCGGCGACGGCCGCGCAGTCGACGAGGTCGCCTGTCTTCGACCGGCCGCGGACCGTGACGGAGTGCGAGCCGCTGTCGTAGCTCACGTCGACGGCGTCGACGAACCCGTCGACGACCTTGTCCTCGCCGAGGAGGACCTCGGCGCCGGCGCCGGGTCGTATGCGGACCGGGGAGGCCTCGCCGCGCCAGCGCTCCGCGGCCTCGAAGGTGAAGCTCCTCGAGGCGTTCTCGAGGCTCGCGACGACCTCGAGGCGCGTCCACCCGACAAACTCCCGGCCGAGGACCCTCAGAGCCGCGAGGTCGGCCTCTGGCGCGACGAGAGCGCGCTCCGACGCCGACCCTCCGCCGAGGAGAGCGCTCACGCCGAGAGGACCCGAAGCTCGCCGAAGAGGAAGGCGCCGTTCGGGACCTTGTTCCTCGCGACGATCTCGCCGGCGCGGTCCCGATCCTGATACAGCTCATACGCGAGCGGGAGAGCTGCGCCTTCGTAGACCGACACGGTCCGGAGCCGCGCGAGGTCCGCAGCTCGAGCCGTCACGTCCTCGGAGATTCCGGTCCGGAGATCCGCGAGCGTCTCGTATGCGGCGACGCTCCCCGCGACGCTCTCGACCTCCGCCTCCGTCGCCGTCCGCTCGGCGAGCTTGTCGCGCGCCTCGACGGCGTCGTCGTAGCTGTCGAAGGTGACGTTCGCGATCGCCAGCGCGGCGCCGGCGAGGCAGCTCCGCCAGTGCAGCCGTTGAAGCGCGGTCCGGTTGTCCTCCTCCTGAATCTCTCCCGGCGTCGTCTGGTTCGGGACCGGGTCGTCCCCCGTCGACCCGTCGCCGAGGAGCTGGTCGTAGCCGGCGAGCTGCTCGAGCGCGCCGAGGAGGTCCTGAAAGGAGTCCGCGAAGGCGGCCGGCGTGTCGAGGAGCGTCGCCGCGTCGTCCTTCAAGCTGTCGAGCTTCTTCACGACGCCGGCGAGGTCGTCGATCACAGCTCCCGGCGCCGCCAGAGCTGCGCCGATCTCGTCGAGCTTCCCGTTCACGTCCGCGAGCGCCTTCCCCGCGAGGAAGAGGCCCTCGTCCAGCGAGAAGGCCGCGACGAAATCCGCCTTCGCGGCCTTCTTCACAGCGTCGGCCGCTCCCTCGAGGAGGCCGAGCGAGAGCTTCCGGCCGGTCGGGAAGGACAGCTCGCCGGCCTCGACGAAGGTAAACTCGAGCCGCGCGACCCTCCCCTCGAGGAGGACCTCGCCGAGCGAGAACGTCTCGCACACGACGCGCATCCGGCCGAGGTACGGGTGAACGAGAATCCCCGGACCGGCCTTCTCGGCGGCGAGGATCAGCTCGTCGCGCCGGCTCATGTAGTCGTCGCCGATCACAAACGCCGAGAGCCGCAGCTCGCGCGTAGCTCGGCCGAGGTCCTCGACGGCCGGCGTGTCGCGTTGCGGATATTCGTGCCGAGCTGTCCGGCGTCCGAACGTCCCGGAGGTCCCCTCGACCTCGAAGGCGACGCCGCGCCAGCTCGCCGGCCGGAGCCTGCTCTTCCAGCTCATGGCGCCCCCTGTCCGGCGTTACGATTGCCGACCTTCGCCTTCGTCTTGACGGGTCCGCTCTCCTTTACGACGGTCGCTCTCGTCCCCGCTGGCGGGTCGACGAAGCGGACGACGACCTCCGTTTTCCCCGGCTGCGCGATCGTCCCTCCGCGGATGGCGGACCCGCCGATCTGCGTCGGACCCGTCGCCGTCTGGAGCCGGCCGACCTTCGGGATCAACGTCGGGACGGGTCCGTCCCCCATGCCGAGGAGCGCCAGCGTCCCCGCGAGGCTCTCCTTCGTGTCCGCGGCGATCCCTCGGCGCGTCGCCGCGAGCGCGTCCTTCCCGTCGTTCTGGAAGCGGCCGATCGCGTCGCCTTGGAAGGCGAGCGCCTTGTTCTGAATCACCTTCCCGTCCGGCCCGATCTGCGCTCGCTTCGTCGTCCCGCCCCCGAGCGCGAGCACGTTCAGATCGTCCGAGTCCTCGCGCCGGCGCTTCTCGGCGCGCCGCTCTTGTCGCCGCTGCTCGGAGTCCGCCAGACCGGCCTTGATGATCTGCCCGGCCGCGATCGCGCCGACCGCGGCGAGCGCGAACGCCGCCCCCCATGCGGCGCCGGCGACCTTCCCCGCGAGGCCGACCTTTCCGACCGCTCCGAGGCCGGCGACGAGCTTCCCGATCCCGCCGATGGCGGCGCCGATCTTGAGGAGGAACCCTCCGGCGAGGTACACGCCGAGGCCGATCAGAACGTTCTTGAACCCGCCGACCGCGGCGACGGCCTCCCCGATGGCGCCGAAGAAGGCGCGCACGTTCTCGACCACCTTCGCCCAATCGATCGCCGAGAGCCACTTCCAGAGCGCGCGGACGCCGGCGACGATCTTCCGGAAGACCGTCTCGAGCTTCTGCGCGAGCATGGCGCGGTTTGCGACGACGTACTTCCGCATCCGGTCGGCGAGCTTCGTGAGCCACGGTCCGAGGCCGCTCGACATCTGGAGGACGACGCCGGAGATCGAGGCCTTGAGCCGCGTCACTGCGTCGACGTAATTCTCCGCGGCCTTCGTCGCGTCGACGCCGACGACGATCCCCAGCTCGTGAGCCTCCTTCCGGTGTCGGCGGAGCTGCTCTGTCCCGCCCTCGAGCATCAGCGTCATTGACATACCGGCGCGCCCGAAGGCCGCGGCGGCGAGCGAGGCGCGCTCGGCCGGGTCTTTGATCTCCCCCATGGCGCCAACCATGATCTCGAAGGCGGCGCCGACGCTCTCGGCGTTGTTGAGCTGCTCGAGGAAGACCGGCGCGTTCTTCTTCAGGAGCGTTTGAAGCGCTCCGACGCCGGCGCGGGAGTCGCCGAGGTTCCGCGTAAACTTCTGTAGGCTCTTGTCAAACTCCTGATTCGACACGCCGGCGAGGTCGGCCGCGTGTCGTAGCTCCTGATAGGCCTCGACCGTGATCCCCGATCGCCGGACAAACTTCCCCATCGTGTCGAGCGCGCGTTGTGTGCTGTCGACCATCTTCACGAACCCGCCAGCGGCGGCGACGCCGAGAGCCGCGCCGACCGCGGCGCCCTTCATGGCCATTTTGCCGAGCGCTAGAGCTGCGGACCGTGCAGCTCGGCCGACACGACGAAGGGCGCGGGTCATGCGGCCGGAGATCACGCCAGAGATTCGACGGAGCGGTCGCGAGACCTTGTCGACGGCCTTGATTACGGTCCGGATGCTGAAATCAGCCGGCATCCCGCGCGCTCCTTATCTCCTCGAGAATCCGATCCGCTTGACTATGCCATAGGAGCAGCTCTCGAGGCGAGAGCGCTTCCAGCTCGGACGGTTGCCAGTGGAAGACGTAGGCCAGCTCGGCGGCGATCGCCGTCAGCCGCTCGAGGTACTTTCCGGACCGGGAGGAGGGTCCTCGCCGTCCGGCTCGTCCTCCTCGTCCTCGAGGCGCGGGTCGGGACCCTCGCCGGTGAGGTACTCGAGGAAGGCGCCGACCGGCGCCATATCGACGAGGTCGATCGCCTCGACCTCCCTCCCCGTGATCTGGCAGAGGCGCATCAGGAGGATCGCCGTCTGGCCGATCTCTCCCTTCCCTTGACGCTCGGCGGCGCGGAGGTCGCCGAGGTTCGCTCGCCTGTAGAAGTGCAGCTCGACGACCTCTTCGCCGGCGCCGTAGATTGTGATCGGAAACTGGAGCGGGATCGAGTGTATCGGCGTCCGCTCCGGCTCACTCTGCCGGTTCTTCGCCACTGTTCAGCCCTCCCGAGCTGCGGAGCTTTACAGTTCCTTTCCTTCCATGCCTTCCCAGCGGACGCCGACCGTCCCCTCGGCGGCGTCGATCTCGAAGGCCGCGGTCGTCCACGCTTCCCGGAGGATGTAGACGGAGCCGTTCGCCAGCTCGGCCTTGACGGTCGCGTCCGTGATCGCCTCGAGGTCCGCGAGCGAGAGGTCCGACATCGTGTGAATGTCGCCCTCGATGAAGGGGACCCGCGGCCTCTCGGCGAAGCCGGCGACGCCGGAGAGGCCGGCCTTCCCCTCGCGCTCGACGTTGCTCGGCGAGACGGTAAACCGACCCGCGAGCGTGTACTGAACGCCGTCCGCTCTGACGTAGGCCGTTCCTGCGATCTTGTTTGCCATCGGGCGATCCTCCTCTTAGGCCGCGTCCGGGTACTGGAGCCGGAATTGTACCAGCGTCCCGACGACTCGGAGCTGATTCGCCAGATCGGGCGGGTAGAGCACGTCGACCCGGTTCGGGTCCGTCGCGTTCCGCTCGACGACGAGGTTCTCGATAAAGGCGTCCGCGTTCTCGACCAGCGCGAGGCGCTCGAGCTGCAAGTAGCCGGCGACCAGCTCGGCCTTGATTGTCGACGGCGACACGACCGCTTGACCGGCGCCGAAATTGGTTCCGTCGTTCACGAGCTTGTGACGCGGGTACTTCCCCTCGATCCGGCTCTTCAGGAATCGGAGAATGTACTGAAGCGTCGCGAGCGTGTTGTAGTCGAGGAAGCTCGCGTCCGGGTTGCTGAACCCGTCCGTCTGGTACGTCGTGATACAGCGCGTGATCCGGACCTTGCCACCCGACACGAAGGTCGTCGCGATCCCGTCGTGCAGGAGCGTGTTCGCCTCCGTGACGGTGAAGGCGTCCGACGCTTTCGGCGGGAGGATCCCCTCGAGCGGGAGGGTCTGGAAAGGCCTCGCCGGGTCGATCTTCGCGGCCTTCGCGATCGCGCCCATTGCCGCGGCCGCGATCTCCTCGACCGGGTTCGGGTACAGGTTGACGCCGAACGTCGTATGGTGCGGGTCGTTCCGGCCGTTCCCGTATGTCGTGAGCGTGCCTTGCGTCCCGCACTTCGCGCCGAAGACGTGCCCGTAGACCTGTTTCAGCGGTCCCCAGCGGTCCGCAAGCTCCGTCTCGAAGAGGTCGGCCTGTGTCGTGAGGCTCCAAGGGTTGCAGACGTAGTCATAGCCCTCGTCCGCCATCTCGGCGATCGCGTTCCCGAGCGTCGGATCCGTCGCGCCGGAGGCGAGGTAGCTCGGCGTCCCGTCGATGTCGCTTCCGCCCGCCGTCATGGTAACGCCGTCCGGGTACTTCTGGCCACCCGCGAGGCCGGCGTAGTTGGCCCGAACGTCGATGTCGTTCCCGAGCGTCCCGTCGTTCAGCGCGTCGATCGTGAGCACGCCGACCGCGTTCGAGATCGTGACGGGAAGGCCTTCGACCTCTGCCATTGCGAGGACGACGTTGTCCCCCATCTCCGTGATCGTGTCGCCGTCTGTAACGGCTGTCTCGATCAGGTATCCGCCGACGTAGAGGAAGAGCGTCCCGTTCCCCGTCGCCGGTCCGGTGATCGTCACGTCGAGCGTCGCCGGCGTTCCGGCCGCGTCGTCGACCGGGATACACCACAGCTCGCCGAAGGGATCGTTCGCGAGGTACTTCGACACCATGCGGTGAAGCTGCGAGCCGACCCCGAAGAGGTCCCGCGCCTGTCCTACGCTGGCGACCTGAACGGCGACCTCGGCCGTCGCCACCCCGGCTGCGACCTTCTGGCCGATGAGGAGGCTCTTCGGGTTGTCGCTCCCTCCGGCCGCGGCCGAGTTGTCGATCTCGACCCAGAAGAGCGGAACCCGGAGGTTGCTCGGAATGTTGGTGAACGGAACGCCCATGGTTTAGGCCTCCTTCTTTTTCGGTTTCGACGAGGCCTTCGGTTTCGACAAGGCCTTCGGCTTCGTCGCGGCCTTCGGCTTCGTCGCGGCCTTCTTCTTTTTCGCCGGCGCGGCGCTCTTCGGCGCCTTCTGCGGCTCCTCTGCGGCCGGAGGCGTCGCAACGCGAACGCAGTCCCCGGCGCGGAGCTTCCGGAGCCAGTAGCGCGTCATGGGGACTTCTGCGCCGGCCTTCGGGACAAACTTCCCGCCGTTCGCGCCGGCGCTCCCGTCCATGGGAAAGCGGATCATCCGGTCGCCGCGCGGCTGAACCATCATTGTGTTTGCGCTCTTGCCCTTCATCAGCTCCCGCTCCTCATGCGTCGAGGTCCTCGAGATCCAGCTCGGCGTCGATGTCGCCGTCCGGCGCCAGAGGATCGCCCTCGAGCTGGTCTACGTCGATCGTGATGTCCTTCAGATCGTCCAGATCGGCCGGGTCGTATTGCGCCGTGTGCTTCAGCTCGAGGAGCATCCGACACAACCCTTTGCGCCCGTCGCCGCTCCCCTCGAGGATGATCTCCGCTCGGACCACGTCGACCGCTTCGTACTGCGACAAGAACGCCGGGACCTCCGGCGTCGTCGGCGGCGAGGATCCCGGATCGGTAAACAGCGCTTGCTGTACCAGCTCGGCGAGGTCGTCCACCTTCCCCGCGAGCGCTGCGTCGTCCGCTCCCGCGTCGCCGCTCGCCGCTTGCGTCTCGAAGCACTCGATCACGAGATCGTGCGTCACGTCGAAGAAGATCGGCGCGCCTCGCCGGCGCTCCAGCGTCGCCGGCGCGAAGACGTTGATCATCGGGAGCGACCCGACCGGGACCGTCGTAGTCGTCCTCGAGTCGAAGATCGACGCGGCCGGGACGACGGCCGTTACAGTCGCCGAGGCCTTGAGGCGCGCGACGATGTCCGTCCGAGCGTCTTTCCGGTCCGCTTGCGCTCCCATGGCTCACGGTCCGTGCAAGTAGAGCTTGGCGGACCCGCGCCCGTCCGGCTCTACTTCCTCGACGGTGTAGGGAGAGGACCCGTCGACGGTCAACGTGTCGCCGGGGACCGGCGCCGTCGAGCCTGTGTCGAGGTCGAGGAGCCGGAGATCTACGACCGGCCGGCGAGCTGCGAGGCCGGCCTCCGCGGGTCCGAGCTGGACCTCCTCGTAAGGCCGGTCGAAGACGCCGTCGAAGCTGAACGGACCTCCCCCCGCGGCCGGCGTGTAGACGATCTCCGAAGAGAATTCGTCACGCGCAGCCGTGATAGGTGCGTCGGCGAGGTCCCATGCCACCGATTAGCCGAGGTTCGTGTATTCGTAGAGGACCGCAAACTTCCCCGCCGTGAAGGCCTCGACCGCGATCGTGAAGATGAATTGCCGGCCGGCCGCGTTGTTGACGCGCTCGGAGTAGTCGGCCGCGTCGCCGCTCTGGATCCCGTCCGTGATCACGCCGGCGTCGAGCCAGTTACTCACATCGGCGATGTCGAGCGCCGCCAGTAGGCCGGCCGCGTCGTCGGTGTCGATCCCGACCGCCATCGTTCCGGCATCCGTCGCCGAGGTACACGTCGTGATCCCGAGGAATTGCGTCCGCGTGATCACGGTGTTATCCGGAAGGGTCGGACCCTTCACGATCGTACCGATCGCTCCGCCGTCCTCGTCGAAATCGTAGTACACGACTCCCCACTGACGTTGCGGGACGCCGGGGACGAGGCAGACGTTGACGAGCGCGGTCCCCGCGGCCGCGGCCTCGGCGAAGAAGCCGACGCACGGACCGACCTCCTCGACCGACACGGTCGGCGCGGTCGGCGTCGCTGCGTCGAGGCCGCTCACGTCCGCATAGGCCGGCTGTCCGGCCGCGCACGCGAGCGCCGTGTCCTTCGTCAGCTCGAAGATCCCGGTCCGCTTGAGCGAGACCGACTCGTTCGCGGCCGCGTCCATCTGCGCGACGCCGATCAGCGAGAGCGCCGCGAACCAGACGAGGTCCCCGGAGGAGACGGCTACGTCCGTCGTGACGGTGACAATGTCACCATGTGCTTGGAAAGTCAGCATCGGGAAAAGCTCCTCTTACGCTCCAGCGTTGCGAATCAGGCCACGGTGATCGACGACGCCGGCGCCGAAATCGAGGCGCGCCTTGACCTCGACGCCGTCGACCTCCCACCCGGCTTTAGTGCTGATCTGAACGCCTTCCTCGCCGGCGAGGTAGGCGTACTCGATCGTATCGATCCGGTTCGGCTCGGCGGCCATGTACCAGATATCGGCCGAGTTGTCGTCGAGCCGCGGCTCGGCGATCGGGACGAGGCTCCGGACGAACGCCGGGACGGCGTTCCCGACCTCGGTTGCCATGATGATCGTCAGCTCCTGATCCATGGCCGTTTCGTGCGCGGCCGGGAAAATCACGTAGCGCGGCGCGATGTTCAGGAGGCGATCGTCGTCGAGGTCCGTCTGTCGCTTCATCAGGAGGCGACCCTCGCCGAAACGAGCCGCGTTCGGCGCGCCAGCGTCGCCCGCGACGTTGTTGTGGTCCGCGTGGAAGAGGTCCGTCCCGTCCGCCATGGCGGCGTTGTTGATCAGGAGGTTGTAGACCGTGTCGCTCTCGAGGTCGGCCGCGGCGGCGCCGTAGATTTGCGAGATCCGCGTGAAGGCGTCGAGGTCGTCGTTCACCAGCGTTTGACGGGTGATCGCGACGATCCGGCCGAAGGTCTCGAGCGCATAGGTCTCTTGTCCTTCGTGCGTCCGGCCGTAGGTGTACTCGCCGCCCTGCTCGACCGCTGCGAGGCCGAGGCCTCCGGAGAGCTGGATCCGGCGAATGGTCTTGAAATCGTTCGCGGAGACGCGACGGGTCCACGGGAGGAACGTCCGCGGCGTGAGGTCGTATCCCATGCGGAGGCTCTTGTTCGCGACATCGGCGAGGACGAGCGGGAAATCGCTCGTCGAGAGCATCCCGGCCGCGCGGCTCTGCGCCGTCCCCATGCCGAGCGCCTGCTCGGCGATCCTCGAGCCGGACATAAACCGCGTGTCGACGCCGGACCGTTCGAGGCAGTCGCGCGCGATGTCGATCAGCGATCGGTGTACGTACTCGGCCTCGAGCGATCCGCGCTCGACGGTGTAGAGCTTGGCGCCGTCTGCGTCCTTCGCGTGAGGGAAAGCACGGTGCATCAGCGCGCCGGCGATCGCCTCGCCGCGCTTCTGGTGCTCCTCGTCGCCGACCGTCACGTCCGAGCGCGTCGAGCTACCTCCCGCGGCCTCGTCCCGAGCTGCGGCGGCGTCGATCAGCTGTCCGCGCGCCGCGTCGAGCGACACCTTCGGGTTGCCGAGCAGCTCGACGACCTTGTCGTCGCTCTCGCCGAAGCGGAGCGTCCGCGCCGTGAGCCGGATCCCGGCCTGTCGCTCGGCCTCGGCCTTCGCGCCTTCCGCCTTCGCTTCCTCGAGCTTGCGCTCCTCTTCGACGGCCTTCGCCTCGTCGGCGGCGCGCTTCTCTTCGGCGATCTGTTCGGGTGTCTTTGGCGGCATTTCTTCTCTCCCTTCCGGGTTGCTACGTTGGCTCTCCGCGTAGGCTCGAGCCTCTCGGACAGTTGCACCTTGATCGGCGCCGATCGGAACCTGAGAGACCTCGAGCGGCTTCCAGCGCGTCGCCGTCAGCTCCTCGAGGATCCCCTTCTTCTCGTCGGCCTCTCGCGTGATCGTGTTCTCGTCGATGTTGAAGCCGACGCTCACGTTCTGAAGGATCCCGCGCTTCACGGACCCGAAGCGCTTCTCCGCAAGCTCCGTCTCGTCGAAGCGGACGCGGACCCGCGCCTCCTTCCCGTCGTCGATCGTGAGGGAGTCCTTCACGATGATCCCGAGAACGGCGTCGAGCGAATAGGCGTTGTGTGCGTCGAGGAACGGCGCGCGACCGCTGTTCAGGAAATCGGCGTCGATCGCCTTCCGGCTGATCTCGAGGCTCTGCTCGTACTCCTCGACCTGCCAGCTCCCCGGCTTGAAGCGCCAGCGCTTGACCGCCGCCCCCGTCGAAACGACGACCTCGACCTCCCGGCTCTCCTCGTTCACGCTCTGCGGCGCGAAATCCCCGCGCAACATCAGCGGCGGAGGTGAGGGAGCTTCAGCCTTGCGTGTCTTCGGGGGCATTGCTGGTAGGAGTACACGGACCGGAATCGCGTCGTCAAGCGCGCTGTTCTCGAGCGGTTGTAGCTACTTGCGAGATTCTCGTAGTTTCCGATCCGGCGATCGCGACGGCGTCCCGCGGTTGCGGAAAAATCAGGCGACGGCCTCTTCGTCGTCCTCGATCTGATCCTCGTCGTCCTCTTCCTCGTCGAGCTGCTCGTCGTCCTCTTCCTCGTCGACGACGGCCTCTTCCTCCTCCTCGGCCGGAGCTGCGGAGCCTCCGAGCCACGGGAAGGAGATCCCGGCCTCCTCGAGAGCGGCGCGGGTCGCGACCTCCTCGGCGAGCCACTCCTCGAAATCGATCCCCTTCCCGGCGAGGAGCGCTCGGAGGCCTCCCGTCGCCGCCAGCTCGCCGGCGTCCGCCTTCGTGTCCTTCTCGCGGTCGACCTCCTGCCAGCGCGGCGCCGTCCACTTGACCGGATAGGCCGCGGCGAGGTCGCCGTCGATCGGCTGCGGGAGCTTCCCGTCCGCGATCGCCGCCTCGAGGAACCACTTCCAGACCGGCGCGCAGAGCATCGGGACGACGAGGTTCGCGCGCAGCGCGTCGACGCTCCGACGAAACTCGATCAGGCCGGCGCGGATGCTCGAGAAGTTGACCTTCGATAGGTCCCCCGAGAGCAGCTCGTAACTGAGGCCGACCGCGGCGGCGATCGATTGCAGCTCGGCGCGCTTGTATGCGTCGTATCCGCCGACCCCATGCGGCGTGTTGAAGGTGACGCTCTTCCCGCCTCGGCAGATCGCGAGGAGACCCGGCTCGAGCGTCTCGACCGGGTCGCCGTTCGTGTCCGTCACGGCCGGCGCGATCCCTTCCTCGTTCTCGTCGTCGGAGAAGATGATCCCGGCGACGCACGCTTCGACCCTCTTCCGCATCAGCTCGGCGTCCTCGTAGCTGTCGAGGTCCCGGAACCTCCGGATCGCCGGCGTGAGCCACGGGACGCCGCGGACCTGTCCCGGCCTCTGCGGCTCGTAAAGGTGCGCGATGTCGTCGGCGACGACGCGGACCGTCTCGCGGCCGGCGCGGGGCGACACGATCGTCTCTCCCGGATGGCTCTTCAGAATGTGGGA
>Ga0080013_1002340_pt1 | contig 22446 bp, 24 predicted proteins | sample ETNvirenome_6_85_FD_69236 | JGI IMG/M metagenome (GOLD analysis project Ga0080013, IMG submission 69236) | Marine viral communities from the Pacific Ocean - ETNP_6_85 (SPADES assembly) (version 2) | ecosystem: Environmental > Aquatic > Marine > Oceanic | place: Pacific Ocean | collected 2013-06-19 | reverse complement strand
TTGAAGAGGGCTTCGGCGACACCCCCCCTCGATCACCGTCGTCGATGGCCCGCCAGGACGAGCCCGGTGAAAAATACGACCCGTACCCCGCGCACTGGTACAGCATTGGCCGGAAGGAGCTGCAGGCCTTCGTGGACAGCTTGAAGAGCCAAGTCGGTGACGATCCCGCCTCTCCTGTGGCACCGAAGCTTCAACGTATCGAGCCCAGGTACGCAAATGAGTTGGCCGAGGCCCTAGAAAGGATCATGGTGAAATTCCCCAAAGTCCTGCCCTTCCGGCCGCCACCCCGAGACTGATATAATTCCATGAAAATTTCCAAACAAAGACTTAAAGAGATTATCAAGGAAGAGCTTTCGAGTATTTTGAACGAGGCCTCGCAACGTACATGGTCAGTGTGGGTTGAAACCCCTCATGAGGGGGCTATATCTTATGATATCTTCGGCGAGCTTACGCAAGAGGCGGTGGCCGAGGAATTAAAAGCTGCAAACAGGCACTTCCCCCCGGGCGTTGATCTTATTGCGGTTGTTGACGATCAAAGTAAAGAATTAGTACAGACTGGTCCTGAATTTTCTAAGGAAGAGGCTCTGGCTGCAATAAAAGGCGACTCCACCAAACAAAGACTCGAAGAGATTATCAAGGAAGAGCTTAAAGCGGCGCGCCTTGACCCGGATCTGAAATTAACCGACGATCAGGCGCCTTTCGTGCTGCGAAGGTCCGGAGCGGGCGGCGATAAGGAATTCTTTCGTATTTTAAAGCGCAAAGGGAGAACGCTAATCCCGGCCTGGAGTCCCTTAGAAAATGCTCATAAATATAAGACCGCCGATGCCGCCATGGATGGCAAATACCGGGTGGAACAGCATGGTCATATCCCTGTTACGATTGTACCCAAAGCTGACGTGCTAACCGAATTGGAGGAGGCCCGCGAAACTGCCGCGCAGAGAACAAAGCGAGAACGGGCTGAGAGTAGGAGAAAGACACAAGAGAAAAAAGCCGATCCCCGGGTTCAGGCTGTCGATCGAGCTTCACAAGCACATATAGCAAAAGAGAAAGAAAAGAGAGAAAAAAGAGAGAAGAAAGCAAAAGAGGAAAAATAATGAAAATCACCAAACAAAGACTCAAAGAGATTATCAAGGAAGAGGCGGGACAGATGTTCAAAGGCCGCCCGGGCGGAGAAGACCGCGCTGCCGCAAGAAAATCGACCAAAGACGATTTAGAGAATCTGGTGCTAGGCATGGCTGAGGGCAAGATCCCGTTACCATCCGCCGAGAATATTATCACCGCATTTGCTTCATATGTGGAAGGTCGCCCAGGACTCGCACTCAGTTTTTTAAAGAAGGCAAACTAATGAAAATCACCAAACAAAGACTAAAAGAGATTATACGCGAGGAATTGACCTCTCTCAATGAGCCAGAGCTGCCGTCATGGGACGGCTTCAGCCCTTATGATCTGGATGCCGAGAATAGAGCAGGCGGCAAACCAGATGATTATTCTGAGGAAGATGTATTAGGTGTCACAGAGCCGCGACATGAGGGCGGTACACCCGAAGACCGTCTCATACAAGATCTGTTTCTTCGTTTAAAGACCGATCCCGCCGGCGCTTTGGGTGCGATTTATGGTGACGAAGTGCCAGAAGATGTGGCAGCTTATGTTGAAGAGCTGCGCAGCCGCGAGATGCTTGATAATCCCGAAGGCATGGAAGAAGGCTGGGGCTACCGCGATGACGATTTACCCATGACCAACAAAGAAAAAATGGATCAAATCGCGAGACTCACACAGAAGAAAAAGAAAAAAAAGAGTTGACATACCCCCACCCTAGCCTGTATACTAGTATCATAGCCTAGGGGATAACTACGTGTATAAGATCGCGCATATTGCGGACACGCATATAAAAAATTTAAAGTTTCATTACGAGTATAAGATTGTTTTCGAGCAACTATATGAAACACTACGAAAAGAAAAAGTAGATTACATCGTTCACTGCGGCGACATCGCCCACACCAAAACACAGATTTCACCAGAGTTCGTTGAGCTTTGCTCCGACTTCTTTGCAAATCTAGCGAAAATCGCACCAACCTACATCATTCTGGGGAACCACGACGGCAACCTAAAGAATAGTACCCGTCAGGACGCCCTGACGCCAATTGTGAAGGCTTTGGACCTACCGGACCTACATCTGCTCAAGAACGCAGGAGAAGTCCTTGTAGGACCGCACATCGCCTTCAACGTGCTCTCGGTTTTTGACGAGGATAATTGGGTGATGCCAAGTGATCCTGATAGAATTAACATCGCACTTTATCACGGCTCTGTGTCCGGCGTCAAAACTGACACCGGCTGGGTCATGACTCACGGAGATCACGATGTGAGTATTTTTGGTGGTCACGACTATGCTATGCTTGGCGACATTCACAAGACAAATCAAATCCTCGACACCGAAGGTCGCGTGAGGTATTGCGGCTCGACTGTGCAACAGAATCACGGCGAGACAAATGACAAGGGATTTCTCATTTGGGAAATTGAAGACAAAAACGAATTTCGCGTGAGTCACCATGTCTTGCTTAATCCCAAGCCATTTGTAACAATCGAACTCACGCCAAAGGGTCGAATGCCAAGGGGCACAAAAGTCACTGCCGGTGCTCGTCTGCGCCTCGTGAGCAACAACAACTTGCCTCTAGACATTATGCGTAAAGCTGTAGAGGTCGCTAAGCATCGTTTTAAGCCCGAGAGTATTGCGTTTCTTAATCGTGCAGCCGGCGAACGCGGCACAGTCGAGATTGGCGCAGGCTTCAAGGTAGAGAATCTGCGAGACAAAGGAGTTCAGGAAAATCTTATTCGTGAGTACCTAGTGGATTACCAGCCAAGTGAGGAAATGCTTGAGAGAGTTTTTGAACTCAATCGTAAATACAACTCACAGATTGAAGAGACGGAAGAGGTTGCTCGCAACATAAATTGGAACATCAATAAGTTTGAATGGGATAACTTGTTTAACTACGGCGAAGATAATACTATTAATTTTTCCAACTTAAACGGTATTGTAGGTATTTTTGGCAAAAACTATTCTGGAAAGTCTAGTATTATCGATGGGTTACTGTACACCATGTTTAATACAACTTCAAAAAACGAGAGAAAGAATTACAACCTTATTAATCAAAATAAGAAAGTTTGCCGCGGCCGCATAGAACTGCAGGTTGGCGAGAACACCTATACTATTGAGAGATCATCTGAAAAATATATTAAGAAGCTTAAGGGCGAAGTTACTAATGAAGCGCGTACAAACTTAGACTTTAGCGGCCTTGACCCCGCTCTAGGAGAGGAAATGAGCCTTAACGGTACCACCCGCAACGAAACGGATGCCCATATTCGTAAACGGTTCGGTACAGTGGAAGACTTTTTACTTACCTCTATGTCAAGCCAGCTCGATAGTTTGTCGTTCATTAAGGAGGGCTCTACAAAGCGGAAGGAAATTTTGGCTAAGTTCTTGGATTTAGACATTTTTGAGAGAAAGTTTAAACTGGCTCACGAGGATAGCGCCGACCTTAAGGGGCTCATTCGACGTGTTGGAGAGACTAACTACGATAATGATATTGCTTTGGCTGAAGTGAGCCGCGACGAGGCAAAAAAAGAATTGGAGCAAGAACTCCAGATCGTCGCTCAGTCGCGAGAAGGTCTCTCTCTAGCTGAAGAAGAATATGTGTCACTGACCGAACAAATTGAATCCATTCCCGCCGAGCGATTGGACATTAAATTGCTTTTGGAAGATAAAAGTTCATTGGAAGAGAAAATCGAGGACACCAATATTAATATTATTGAGTTAAAGCAAGAAAACAATGGATACGATAAAAAACTTAAAGAATATGATGATTTTCTCACCACGATTGATATTGAAGAACTCCTTGAGAAGAAAAAACAATACGACGAATTTAAGCAGAAATATGATGACACTGTCAACCGGGCCCGTCTCATGGACAACGAGTACAGGGGCCTAAGTAAGAAAATCGAGCTGCTGGACGAGGTTCCCTGCGGAGATCAATTTTCCAGCTGTCAGTTTATTAAAGACGCTCACTCAGCTTCCGTTGACTTACCATCTTTGGAAATAGATATAATCGCGGAGATAGAGGACGCCAAGAGCTTCAAAACAAAGATTGTATCAGTGAACTCGTCCGAGATGATTGCTGTGATTGATAGCTATAACGCTACTATTATTAATAAAAACAATATTGAAATTGAAAAGCGAGACAATCGAGTTTCTATCGAGCGCCTTTACGCTAAAATCAAGTCATACCGTAGGTCATTAGAAGAAGCACAGGCCAAGATTCAGCTGTACGAAGAGAAGAAAGACTTAATTAAGAACATCGAGTGTCTTCTATCTTCCCGGCTGGAAGTTGAAAAAACAATTGAGTCCCACAAAGAGTCCATCATTTCCCTAGAAGAGCTAATAAATAATCATCATCGACAAATTGGGTCTCTTGAACAAAAGGTCGAAACACTGTATGAAAAGAAAAAAGAAATGCTCGATATACGAGAAGAGTATGCCTCTTACGATTTGTTCATGCGATGTACACACTCGAATGGCATAGCCTATGATATTATTAAAAAGAGGCTTCCAGTCATCAATAATGAAATAGCCAAGGTCTTAGCTAACATTGTCGATTTCGATATCTTTTTTCAGGAAGATGGTCGAAAGTTGGATATCTTGATTAAGCACCCGAGCCACGAACCTCGCCCCATTGAAATGGGTTCCGGAGCCGAAAAGACAGTTGCTGCCATGGCCATTCGCTTGGCACTTCTTTCAGTTTCATCGTTACCTAAGGGTAATATTTTTATTCTCGACGAACCCGGAACGGCCTTAGATGCCGAAAACACGGAAGGATTCATTCGAATTCTGCAATTGATTAAGATGTATTTTAAGACTGTTATATTAATTTCCCATGTTGACTCATTGAAAGATATTGTTGACGTCGAGATTACGATCGATAAGACTGGCGGCTACGCATCCGTGCGTCAGTGAACTCTTAGGAGAGGTCCGTGAACCCGGTGTTACTTAGAGCAACGGGCCCGATAGATATTCCATAAGCTTGTTCAAAGAAATTATTGAGCGCTGTGTGCTTAAGTTGGCCATCGCCGTTGTACCACATCCATGCTAGCATATTGCCAAAGATGGAGATAGATGCCATGGTGGTGCGTATATCTTCTTCGAGCCACTTGAGTTGTTCGGCGGAAGGCGGCGCCACGTCTAGGTCCAACAAAAGTGCCAAAGAATATAGAACGTACCAGTTAGACTTCTCGTAGGCCGTTTTTGCTTGGATAAATATTTTTTCAAAATGTGCTGTCTCTCTTAGAGATAACCCTCTAGCCTGAGCTTTATCGGGATGCGTAAGAGCCGCAATTTGTCGGTACAGTTTTTTTACTTGTCCCATCTTCTCGGCACCGGGGGCTGGATCTGGCTCTTCTTGTGCTGTGTGTTCGGACTCCGCTAAAGAGGTGTCTGAAGATTCATCGTCTGGTGCCTCCTCGTCCTCTTCTGTGTCGGCCGCTGCCGCGGCCCTAATTTTCTCTTCCTGTTCTAGCTGTAGTTTTTTATCATGATCGCGAATTTTTTGTTGTAATTCGGGCGATAAGTTTTTGATCGCGGCGGCAACTTCTTGACTAAACAAGGTCTTTGCTTCGCCTATAAGTTCCTCGTGGTACTCTAAATCCGCCTGCACAAAATCAGCCTTCTTTAATAATTTTTGAAACCTTAATTTAAGTTGTTTAGACATACTTTAGACCTCTGCCTAATTAGTAAGAAAGGAGTTGTCTTATGAGACATATTATGGATAAAGGCCTAGAGAAATTGGTCTCCCGCAAACTTTTAGCTTGGGCAACAGCAACGGGTCTGCTTATGTTTGCTGATCTGGCATCAAGTGATTGGGTAATTATTACTTGCGTTTATATCGGAGGACAAACAGTGGTGGACACTGTGGCGCGTCTAAGAGGAGTAGCCTAATGGGCTGGTTAAAAATAAAACTAATTGCAAAGAAAACATGGATCTGGGCCAAAAGATTTTGGTGGATTATTATTTTAGTTTTAGGGTTGACTATAGGAGTGTTGGTGTGGTTGCTCACGCGAAATGGAGCGTACGTAGCGAACCTTTTGGATTTAATAGAGACAAAGAGAGACGCACACGATCAGGAAATGGAAACGTTAGCTCATATTCACAATACTGAAATTGAAGAAAAAAATGCCCGTCTAGAGGAGCACCTCAAGCGTCGTAGAGAGATTGAGGAAAAGTATAAAGAAAGAGGGGAAACCTTGAATAAAGAAAAAGAAGCAGAACTTAAAAGAATTGTTAATGAGAGTTATAATGATCCTGAGAAGTTGGCCAAAGAGCTAGCTGAAGCATTTGGAATAAAAAATGGTTAAAAAAATATTGTCCCTTTATTTGATCGCATTTTTGTTGTGTCCTGCACTAGCATTTGCGGACGAGGCTGAGGAGGTCGATACGGACTATAATGTCGTACCGCTGGAGTCCGGCGATCCGGCGCCCTTTGGTGGTATCTTGTTTTCGTTTGAGGCAGCTGCCCAACTCGCAGTAGATAAGAAGTTTGAAGACGCAGAGTGTGATTTGCGGATTGGATATGAGCTACACCTACAGGAGCAGCGGTACGAACTGCAGCTGGACTTTAAAGATATCGAGATTCATGCCTGGAAAGATAAGTATGAATCTATGATGATTCTCAAAACTGCTGAGAACGATCGCCTTACGGAATTGGTGACAAAGCAGAAGCCCGGGAGTGAACCATTCATGGTGGCTCTAGGATTTGGAATTGGAACACTTACTTCGTTGGGGATCTTTGCATTGTCAACGGAGATTGTTAAGTGAGCATACCTGAGGTAGGGTCTAGAAGTCGCCTGCTGGCGTTCATTCAGAAATATCTGAAAAAGATTGATTCGATACTCGTAAGAGGAATCTTCCGCGCCCCATCGCAACCGGCCTTCCTATACTACCTCGGGACTGACCAGTCTTTGAGTGCCGCTAGCTGGACTACGGTACGGTTTGATACTCAAGATTTTGATAACAATAGTGATTTTGCAAGTTATATATTTACCGCTCCTCAGCCCGGGACTTATGTTTTTACAGCGAACATTCGAATCGACAGTATCGATAGCTCAGCAACGCAGTATTCGTGGGGACAGTTTCGGAACATCACTCAGTCAACGAATTATCGTGTAGGGATCTATGAACTAGACAGTCAAGTTGTGGACTATTGGACAGTGGGTGGCTCACTGGTGTTATCTTTGTCTGCCGGCGATGAGGTAGATTTTCAAGCCTTCGTTAAAGCCGGAAGTTCAAGAATTGAGGTAGGCGCCACCCCGGCAACTACAAGATATAATTTTTTTAGTGGATATATGTTGGGATGAGCGACAAACAAGAATACATCGCCAAACTAGAACGCGCCATCTCACAAAAGTATGGCGACGAAGCGATCAATAACCCTCAACGTTTTTGGTCTGAAGACAAAGAAAAGGAGTACATTCAACAGGCCGTAGAAGAGCGACAGAAGTTCGCTAAATTATCTGAGTCCCAAGACAAAGTAGAACAAGACGGATTTTTAATAAACAAAAAACTACTTACTAGAGATCATAATAGGACTTGTCCTATTTGTGAAAAATATTCTTTTCATCCGCGAGATGATTTGTATATGAATAAGTTTGAAGCTTGCTTTGAGTGCTATATACAATATATCGATATGCGGGAAGAAAGATGGGCGACTGGTTGGAGACCACAAAATGAAAATAAGCAGACAGCAACTTCGTAAAATCATTGCGGAAGAAATATCGGAAGGATATCCAGAGCATATGATTCACGAAGTACCACCCGAGTTGCTCGACCTACCTACCGTGGCCAAAATGGTAAAAACTTTGCAGACAAGAATGGGCCATATCGAAAGACTTTTAGAAGACTTTGGCGAACCCATGGAGGAGAGTAAAAAATAATGGCAACTGTATACGAAATTATTCAAGGAATTAATCAGGCAGCCGCGAATGCTTCTTGGGACGGCGCTCATGAAGAGTCGCTTCAAGCAGATGGGAAAGCACGAGTCGCGGGCCTGAAGAGAGAAGATGGGCACTATATTAATGACCGGCGCGTCATGGACGGATTTAATGTCAAGTTTCATGGGCCCTTACTGCGTCTGACCTACCAGGCGGAGACACGCATCAAAGAAGTGCAAGATAATGGATTTGAAGACGATGTTATCAGACAATTGAAAGAGGTGGTTAAGTTTTTAAAGAAAGAATATAAAGCTATCACGGGCAACGCTCTTACTCTTACACTGGAAGGTGATCATCATATTTTGGTTCAAAGAATGTCAAATTACCGTACCGATGTCCAGGCTCACTGCGACTATCGTATTGGGGGACTTACCGACGTCGTAGAAGTTAATAAGGGAACCGACAAAGAGCGACTAGATGATGCAGTTAAGAAGTGGCTGGCTCAAGGTCCTAAGAACAAGCGTCCCTCTAATGATACGCGCAAGGGGAAGTAGCAAATGTTATGGGGAGCACCCTTACAAAGCAAGAAATACTAAAAGAGATCGTTAAGGCGGGAAAAGATCCCGCCTACTTTACAACGAGCTATTGTCGTATTTCCCACCCGCAGCGAGGTCTTATCCCGTTTAAGGCCTACGATTATCAAAACGATTTATTGGAGTATTTCACAGACTATCGCTTTAACATAATTCTTAAGGCACGTCAACTTGGTATTTCTACTATTACGGCTGCGTATATTGCGTGGCTGATGCTTTTCTATCGCGATAAAAATATTTTGGTCGTCGCAACAAAGCTTCAAACGGCTACTAACTTGGTTAAAAAAGTAAAAGCCATTATTAAGAATCTCCCAGCCTGGATGAGAATAACAGAGATTACGGTTGACAATCGTACATCTTTCGAGCTGACCAACGGCTCCCAGATTAAAGGGTCCTCCACTTCCGGCGATGCCGGCCGCTCCGAGGCACTCTCGTTATTAGTGGTGGACGAGGCCGCCCACGTTGAAAAACTGGCAGATCTGTGGACAGCCCTGTATCCCACCTTATCAACAGGGGGTCGCTGTATCGCCCTCTCCACGCCCAACGGGGTAGGCAATTGGTTCCACCAGACATGGGCAGAGGCAGAAGCGGGCACTAACGCGTTTCATACCACTCAGTTAATGTGGGATGCTCACCCAGACCGCAATAAATCTTGGTTTGAAAAAGAAACCAAAAATATGTCCAAGCGGCAGATTGCTCAAGAATTAGAGTGTAACTTTAATGTGTCAGGAGAGACAGTAATCCACCCAGACGACATTCAGTGGTTTTTGGAACGAATCAAAGCGCCCGAATATCGTACCGGATTTGACCGCAACTATTGGATCTGGAAACGCTATGATCCCGGAAAGCCTCACCTTATTGTGGCAGACGTCGCCAGAGGTGACGGCAAAGACAACAGTGCTTTTCACATCTTTGAACTCGAAACGATGGAAGTGGTTGCGGAATATATCGGGAAGCCCACCCCGGATGACTTTGCAGACATCCTTTATGGTGTTGCTGGAGAGTATGGAAATCCCATGTTAGTAATAGAAAATAACAATATAGGCTATGCAGTACTTAAAAAACTGTTAGATAAAGGGTATTCTAATCTATACCATTCTACCAAGGGAGACCACCAGTACGTTGATCCAGCAACAGCCCAATGGCAATCAAATGTGATTCCTGGTTTTACGACATCTTCAAAAACGAGACCCCTTATCGTTGCCAAGATGGAAGAGTTTATGAGAAACAAACTAATTACAATTAACTCTAGTCGTTTGCTTTCGGAGATGAAAACATTCATTTGGCACAATGGAAGACCACAGGCGATGAGAAGTTATAACGATGACTTAGTAATGTCATTCGCGATTGGATGTTGGGTGAGAGATACAGTGATTGTAGAAAGTCAAAAGGGGATAGAGTACAGCAAACAGTTTTTGTCTTCCATCTCTCTATCGGACACAAAGATTTCTACGACTATTCCCGGCATGCGAGGACACAAAGTCACCAAAGAATCTCAGAGGGCACAGCAGGCGCAGGAGCACAATGATATGTATCTTGCCTTGATAAAGGGATAGCATAGATGGCCAATAACGAGAGAAACACACGAAACCCAGCATCTCCTTTATTTAAGAGACTGACGAGACTTTTGTCGGGTCCCATTGTCGACTATCGAACCCAGATTGCACGACAAGAAAGACGCAATGATTTAGACAAGTATCGTTATCGCTTCCGCTCTATGAGCGGCCAAGAGTTTAAGCGCGCCGATACCAATCTTTCACAGAACTATAACATGTGGACGTCTGCGGCGTTCCGAAATCAGAATCGGGCCGAGCGCTATATAGATTTTGAGCAGATGGAATATATGCCAGAGATTGCGTCTGCTATGGATATCTATGCAGATGAGATGACCACTTCTAATGAGTATGATGAGCTTTTAAATATCGCTTGCATGAATTTGGAAATTAAAACAATCCTTACATCCTTGTTCTATGATGTATTAAATTTAGAATTTAATGCTTTTGGGTGGGCGCGCTCCATGTGTAAATATGGAGATTTTTTCCTTTATTTAGATATTGACGAAAAGATTGGGGTAACGTCTGTTATTGGAATGCCCAATAATGAGATCGAACGCCTCGAAGGTATGGACCCAACAAATCCCAATTATGTACAATACCAGTGGAATGGCGCAGGTATGACTTTTGAAAATTGGCAGGTTGCACATTTCCGTATTTTGGGTAACGATCGGCATGCTCCCTATGGGACCTCGATTCTAGATCCTGCTCGTCGAATTTGGAGACAGCTTGTCCTACTGGAAGATGCGATGATTGCTTACCGCGTTGTGCGTGCGCCCGAACGCCGCGTCTTCAAGATTGATGTAGGGAACATCCCACCACAGGACATCGCCCAGTATATGGAAAAAGTTAAGACTGAAATGAAGAGAAACTCCTTGGTGGACGCAACTACTGGACGCGTCGACCTTCGTTATAATCCTCTTTCACTTGAAGAAGACTATTTTATACCGATGCGAGGAGGGGTAGGTTCCGACATCATTTCACTGCCAGGTGCTAAGTCGCTGGATGATATCGAAGATGTTAAATACTTAAGAGATAAAATGTTCGCCGCAATTAAAGTCCCCCAGTCTTATTTAACAAATCTAGAAGGAGACACGGAAGATAAGACCACTCTGGCCCAAAAGGATATCCGGTTTGCACGAACAATTCAACGCCTACAGCGATCTTTAGTATCTGAACTGGAGAAGATTGCGGTGGTTCACCTTTATACGCTGGGATTTCGCGGCGATGATTTGATTAGTTTTAAATTGACCCTTAACAATCCGTCGCGCCTGGCAGAACTCCAGCAGCTGGAATATCTAAAAACTAAATTTGACGTCGCCAATGCCGTTCCAGAGGGAGCCTTTAGCAAGCGCTGGATTGGTCATCATATTCTGGGGCTTTCTGACGACGAGCTTCTTAGGAACCAGCGCGAATCTTACTTTGACCGTAAATATCAACAAGCGCTGGAAGCTGTTACTGAAGCCGGCGCCGCAGAGGCCGCAGGCGGCGGAGGTGGCCTGGGTGATCTTGGGGGCGGCGACATGGGCGGCGACATGGGCGCCGAATTAGGCGGTGGCGAAGCAGCAGGAGGCGAAGAATTAGGCGGTGGCGAAGCAGCAGGAGGCGAAGGTGCCGATTCTGCGCTTTTAGCTACTCCGGGCCGTCGTGAAGATATGAAGGAAAATGACGACGTAAGACACTACAAGAAGAGTTCGTATAAAACAGTCCGCAAACGAGGTGGTGACCGACGCAATAAGGGCCAATCAGGGCCACGTCGCCGGGAAGACGATGGTTCACTTCCCGAGATTCCTTTGATGAGAACGTACCGATCACAAACGCCCGGCCGCCTAGGAATGCCCGATTTCAAATCATTGGTGGGTCTCCAAGAGCAAAAGCAATCTATTTATACCAATAGTGAAAGCCGACTGATGGAGAGCACTAAGGAAGTTCGGAAATTAGTAGAGCAATTGGAGAAAAAAGAGGCGGAAGATGATGAAGCATAATAAAAAAAGAAACACAGCGTTTATTTATGAGGCTTTAGTTCAAGAGTTTACTAAAACTATTATAGATCCGCACTCAATACGAAAATTACATATACTTTCAATTCTTAAAGAGTTTTTCTCTCCTCATACTGTATTGGGAGAGGAACTAAATCTCTATCGGATTCTGTTGGAGACGCACAATCTTCACGAAGCAGTGGCCGAAAAGCTCTTAAAAGAAACTAAATTAGCTTATACGCGTTTAGACGAGAAAGCGGTTTTCGGGGCCCAATCACGCCTTATAGCTGCCATTAATAAAAAATTAGGGCAAGAGACTTGGCAGAACTTTATCCCCAATTTTAAATCTTTAGCCTCGGTTAATGCTATTTTCAATTCTAAAGTAGGGGTGAAAAAACGAGTGCTTTTTGAACAGGCACTCTTAGATAAAATTAGCCATGCGCCGCATCGTTCTTCCAATTCTTCTATGAAACCTATCGACAATTTAGCTTACCACTCTTTTATTAAAAAGTTCAATAGCAAATACGGCGAGCTTCTAGGAGAGCAAAAGGAATTATTAAATCGATATATTACCAGTTTTGCGGACGATGGATTCGAGTTACGTCTATATTTGAACGAAGAGTTGTCGCGTCTCAAAGGACTCTTGAGCACTCCTCCCGACGACACCCAGTCTCTTATTTCGCAAAAGGTAACGGAGGTTGTATCTTATTTGGAGGGATTCCGACGTCGTGAATTTACTGATGAGGATCTAGAGAAGGTCCTCACGACGCAAGCATTGGTGCAGGAGTTAACTACAAATGCTTAAAATTAAAATCGGGGGCCCCCAAGCCACAATCCAGTTGAATGCTCGAAAAGGGCTTAATGGAGCGCTCTTAATTATGGACCACGCAAAGATCGATATTGCTGTAATGCCCGAAGAAATGAAAGTGGTCACCTTTCCTAAAACGGTGGCTACGGAAGATGTGTATGATTACCAGAACCGACTACTCGAACTTTTGGCCGACAAGGGAGTATTAGATCGAGCCTCTATTCAAGGGGGGAACATCTTTCGCTCTCTTGAAGGCCAGGTTTATTCTAATGAAGAGGTTAACCCCCTGCAGGCAGCTGTTTTTGTGATCGCAGAATTTTTAGACTATGAAGGTCATCATGAGCAACTAGCGGACCAGTATGAAAAAGAGCTGGAGGATATGTATACCCATCCGGATGACAGAGATTCTACCGAATATGGCGAAGTTCCCCAGTATGCACAAAAGGGATCGATGCGGCCCGGTTACTATTACTCGCCCCTCAGAAATCGATATTAAATTGGAATTACTACATTTTATACTTGCCGCGTATGGCATGACTTTCATTATTATACACGGATCAATCTTTAATAAAATCCGCCCAGCATGCGATAAGTGGGGAGGGTTAGGAAGACTATTCCATTGTCATTTATGTATGGGATTCTGGGTTGGAGTGTTTCTTTGGGGCCTAAGTCCTCATACGGAACTATTTAACTTTGACTATACTTTTGTGAATGCTATGATTTGCGGATGTATTAGTGCTGGAACTTCGTATCTGTTGGGTATGATGGTAAATGATTTTGGGATCAAGGTGGTCCAAAAAGGAGGTGAGCAATCATGAAAAAATGGATGATCCAGCCAGTTCGGCGATGCTGCGCAGGTAGCTGAATATCTGTGGGGGTGAAAGCCCCCACGTTAAACAAATAGGAATAAATTATGGCACGCAGAAAAAATGTAAAAAGAATCGATCCAAGATACTTCTTGAACGAGACGGTATTGCGGGAGATGAATGCAGATATCGCTCAGCAGCTTGATCAAGTTGTTTTGGGCGCCACTCAAGCGCTGAGAGGAGTTGTGGAATCTGGGCAGTTGTCTATGTCCCGCGACCCCGAAGCACGCGCCGGCGCCGCCCTGCGGCCGGATGCCGAGGCCCCTGGAAGTGCCGCCGGCGGCCGTCTTCAAAAAATGATTATGCAGTATGCTGATAAGCTAGACGAAACGGCCGCCCTGCAGCTGGGACGCGGAGGCTCTTCCGTACGAGGCGGCGATGCCGCAGCGTCGTTGTGTGGAGAGGCACTCCGAGGGCTTCCTCCGTGCCCCGACGGCGAAGAAGTATGTGGGCTGATGAGAAACGCAGTGGGGTATCTGGCTTGTTTGGAGCAAGGCGACGGTGGCCCATGGCTGGAAGAGAATGGTCTTACCGCCACCAACCAGCAGATATATAGTGCCCTTAACGATGAACTGAGAAACAGGTTTCAATAGGATAAACAGTGGCACTACTTCTCCGCGAATATTATGAACTATGCGAAGGCGGCGTCTGTGAAGATCTATTGACAGAGGCGGAGAAGGGTTTTGTACGCAACGGTGGGTTGATGCTAACGGGCAAGTTACAGGAGGCTGATGTGCAAAATGGAAATGGTCGAGTATACCCTCGTACTATTTTAGAGCGAGAGGTCAAACGATATGCTCAACTGGTTGAAGACAATCGAGCACTGGGAGAACTTGACCATCCCGAATCCTCTATTATTAATTTAGCAAATGTTTCGCATATGATAACGCAAGTATGGATGGACGGCGCCTCCGTCATGGGAAAGTGTAAGGTGTTGAATACGCCCTCCGGCCAAATTCTCCGTGCGCTTGTGGAGTCGGGGGTTAAGATAGGGATTTCATCACGTGGGATGGGGTCGGTGACAGAACAGCAAGGGAAGACGCTGGTAGAAGACGATTTTCAATTGATTTGTTTCGATATTGTATCTGAACCCTCTACCCCCAATGCATTCATGGCTTTGTCGGAAAGCAAACTACGCAACAAGCACGTTACTAAAAATAATCACATTGTTGCTTTATTAAATAAAATTTTAGAGGGTTAAGAGATGAGACAGAAGCGCTTATTAACAGAAAACGAAATTAAAACCATTATTCGAGAGGAGTTTGCTAAAGACGGTATAATTCTTACCGAAGAAGAACTGAATGAGTTGTTTGGCTTATTCGGGAAAAGCAAACTTATTAAGCAAATTAACAAGTTGGACCCCGGAGGCGAAGAGCTGGACAAATTGGGTTATGACGCCGCCAGGGTTAAAGATTTAGATAAGGGAGCGCTTAAGCAGATTTTGGGAGACCTTCGCGACGTCAAGGGCGTGAAGGCACCCAAGGGAATTATACAGAAGGTAAAGGACGTATACGCGGGAGTTAAAGATATTGGGATTATTAGCGGCGGCGCCGGAACATTGCTAGGAGGCGAAGAAACCTTTGATATTGAAAAGCGCAACGAACTAAAGGGGACCGCTAAAAAGCAAATCGAAGGGTGGCTCACTAAACTAGAGTATGAGCCCCTTAAGACACTGTACGGGGCGCTTAATAAAGAAGGCTTTCCCAACAACGACAGATCAAACTTTAAATCTAATGCTCTATACATTCAAGAAGAATATGATAAGGTTGTCAAGGATTTCGAGTCCGAGCAAATTGATGCCACTCGTGCAAATACGATCATAGCAGTTTTGCGCGCGCTCGTAATTTATTATCAAGATTTCGCCATGAGCGATAAGAACTTTTATATGGTCACCGAGGAAGAAGAGCGAATGGGCGCTGCGCAGGGCGCTGTATCCAAGAACTTTGTCGCCGCGTATGGCAACAAGCTTCCTCTTGGGTTAGCTATAGCAGGCGTGGGCGCTCTGGGGGCTGGCTATGCCGCCGATAGTCCGTTCTTTCAGAAATTCCTTCAGGGCTTTAAAGATATGGACACGATTCCCACGAGCAGCACCATTACTCAAAGTGTTCAAAACTCAATCACAGAACTTGTCCCTCTAGGAGAGATCAAGGAAGGCTCAGGGGGAATCATGGTCTTGGTGCGGAACTTAACACCAATGAAAAAGTTTGGCCTCGACGCCGCCGGGGGCTCTATAGGCGATCTACAAAAATATCCCCAGGTGGTTAAATTGATTAAAGCGTCGATGATGAATCAACAGGCCGGCCCCGCCGCATTGGACCAACTCATTCAACAAAATGCTAATCCCATGACCTCCTGGGTTGCGGGCTCCGCGTCTGGTACCGGAAAGGTCGGGGAAAAGCTTTTTGGGATTAATGCCGGCAAGTTCAGCGAGAATGTCACCAAGGTAGTTAGTGATACTATTACCAAACAGGTTGAGGGCGTCAAAAACGTACCTGCCGATACTTTAAAAAACAAGTTTTTAAACGGCCTGGGGAACCTCCTTGGTCCAATCTTAAAGGGCCTCGGACTGGGAGCCTTAGCCGCCGCCGCAGCATCTTGGCTCATGCGTCAAAAAGGCAAAGGCAAACTGGGCGGCTCGCGGATGTCCCTTCTGAAGAAGATGGTCGACGGTTTCTTGGATGTGAAACCCAAGGAGGGTGAGGAGGGCGAAAAGTGCCCCGACGGATCCGATCCGCCTTGCGAGGGAGAACCTCCTCCGCCACCTCCGCCCGAACCCGACTGTCCTGACGATCAGGTGAAAAATGCTGAGGGTGAGTGCATTGATAATCCGTGTCTCGACGAACCGGGCACTACTTATAACCCCGAAACCGGGAAGTGCGACAAGGAAGAAGAAGAGCCAGAGCCGCCTGAAAAGCCCTATCAGTTGAAGATTTCAGACGCCGACAGCGGAATGGTGGGGAACATGATCAGAGATTTCGCCGAAGAGAATAATCTCGAACTTGATGAAGATGCATTGGAGGAACTCATTGGTAATCTGGAAGACGACTGGGCCGCGCAGCAGGCAGTCAAGGGCGCTGATCGATTTGATATCGATAACGAGATGGAGTACGCCGAAATTGCTGAAGGGGAGAATATTGGATCCTATTTCCAACAGGGTCATAAAGTCAGTGGTGACAGCGCACCTCGACGCGGTACGGGAACGGCCAAACACTTGAAGAATGTCGACGATAAGTTGAAAGACCAAACTGGCGGCCGCCAAGGTTCCGGCCGCCGCCGCCATAAGTCGAAGTACGGCCACATAATTAATGTGGGGAGCTCTAAGGGGCGCAGCAAGCGTCATCGGAGTCTTAATTGGCATCTGACCCAGGCTCTGACGAAGCCCCAGTCGAAGGCCTCGGATCCCCTCAAAGGGGCGAGCCTAAAGCAAAAGAAGAGGCTGATTAGAAAGATTGTCAAAGCTATGAAGGCTGACCTAAAAGACCAGGGAGCGACAGTTTCGCATCAAGAACAACAGCAAGAAGCTCAGGAGCTGAAAGAAAGCAAAACGTTGGATCGTTGGAAAGTGTTGTCAGGTCTTAAATGAAAAAGACAGAGCTTAAAAAGATCTTAAAGCCTCTTATTAAAGAGTGCGTTAAGGAGGTGATTTTAGATGATGGGATTCTATCCGCCATTATATCGGAAGTGGCTCGTGGAGTGGGTGGAGTTCCTATTAACGAGAGAACAGAAGCGCGCCCAACTATCGATCCTGATGTAGAACGACTGCGGCGCAACGCTTTTAATCAAGAGCAGTCGAATAAACTTCGAGAGCATAAACATAAATTAATGGCGGCCATTGGATCGAGCGCGTACAACGGAGTAGACCTATTCGAGGGTACCACCCCTACGGTCTCTGAAACCTCACTTACGGCACAAGCTTCTCCATTGTCTGGGCAAGCTGCTGCAGATGCGGGCGTCGATATAGGAAATTTATTTGGATCAGTAAAGCACAATTGGAACGCTCACATGAACGAGCTTAAGGTACGAAAGTAGGTAGACGGTGGCCATTAATGTTAAAGTAGAGTTGAGACGCGGCGAAACATCTGACCGTCTTATTAAACGATTTATTAGAAAATGTAAAAAAGAGAAAGTAGTAGAGATCTATCGGGCCCGTACAGCTCACTATATTAAGCCTTCGGTAAAGAAAAAGCTTAAGAGGCAAAAAGCGATTCGTGAGCGCAACAAGTTGCAAAGAAAAAAGGATAATAAATTGTTTAGATGAAACACTCTGTAGCATCCTATTTATTAGACGGAGATAGAAGAAAATGGCGAGTTATACATATAAACCAGGTTTAGGGCAAGCTGCGGCCTACCAAGTATCGGGGAAGCCCTTTGTAAGTGGGACAATTATTGCAGGCCCGGGCCCCGTGATGGCTCAGGTGGTTAATTTTCCGAATGTTACAAGCTGGGTAATGGTGATAAATCATGACGCGAGAGATTGCCGTGTGGGTTTTTCTAAGAATGGTGTGGATCGGGTAGGCGCCACTCCCCAAGGCAACTATTTTGTACTACAGGCTGCCGTCAACAATGTTTCTACAACGATAGGCCCTCTAGATTTAAAGGTCACCCAACTTTGGCTCTCTGGATCCGCTGACGTTGATGTCGTGGCCGGCCTTACCTACATTGATTCGTCAGATATTAATAATATTTCTGTATCCCCCAGTGGCGCCAACTGGTCGGGATCCGCCGGGGCGCAAGTAGGCTAAGGGAGGATTTCCTACAGTCCTTTTTGTGGAGGGTGCCTGAGTGTCTGATCCTGTAAATAAATGGAACCAGCCGGCGGCTCCGCCTCCACCCATGTTCTTTGGAAAAAAAGAACGTGAACTAGTCAAGCAGGTTAATGATGAGCTAGCCGAGCGTATTATCGGCCAGCCGATTGCTTATTATCCAATAAGCATTGAAGAATCGAATTTTAATGATATTTATGGCGAAGCAATTGATAAGGTATCACTACCCCCTATTCGTGTCTATGCATACGTTGAAGTAGCCAACGAACAAACCAATGAGCGATATGGATATGATTATCAAACCTCACTTACCATAAACTTTAGTGAGAAGCGCCTCACTGCCGATCAAAATCTTTATGTACGCGTCGGCGATTTTGTTCAATATGGCGATCAGTTTTATGAAATTGTTAAAACTTATAACGATACGCGTTACTATTTTGGGCAGGTAGAACACAAATTTCAAATTAGTGCAGACTGCGTTCGCGCTCGACAAGGAACTTTCCGGGTATTAGAGGCCATCGATCGCCAACCGGATAGGGGTGTAACCGCCGGCGAGACCACATCTCCTGCTCCGCGCGTTGCACCGATTCCACCTCTTAAGGCCACCTATGTAACGGTGACACCAAGTTCGCGACTTCCCAATGAGCGAGTACTCACCGCCGGCGCCGGCATTACCTTAACTGATGGGGGTGCTAATAGCACAATTACTATTGCCTCAAGCGGGCAGAACGCTCTGGGCCCCACGGGATCCCTGCAGTTTACTCCTGGCGCCGGTAGTTTTAGTGGGAGTCATAGTTTACGATTCGACCCGGCGCTTAAGCTTCTAGAGCTCACCGGAGCTATGAATCTACTTGGCGATCTTACGGCGTCTGCTCGCATTCGTACGACTGAACTTACTGCCTCTACATTCAGGCTTGCTCCTCGCTCTGGAAGCTTGGCGGGCAGCGGAAGCTATCTGGGCCTCGATTCCAATAACAATGTAGTTATCGGCTTTGCCTCCGCAACAGGGGGCGCCGGAACACCTGGTGGTGCCACTACTCAAGTTCAGTTTAACGATGCCGGCGCCTTTGGAGGTTCGGCTAATCTTACTTTTAATGGCACAACGCTTACTGGGTCCTATACGGGTTCTTTAGCGCAAGTTACTACTCTTTCGGCTTCTGTAATGAATTTGCTTCCCACCTCTGGAACTTTAGCCGGAGGGGGAAGCTACCTCGGTTTGGACTCAAATAACAACGTTATTTTGAGCGCCGGCGATGGCGCCACTACATCTCCAGCAGCGCCAGTGAATTCAATTCAGTTTAATAATGCCAGTTCTTTTGGCGGCACAGCCAACTTAACTTTTGATGGCTCGACTTTCGATGTGAAGGCCAAATCCCATTTGTCGGGTGGAGTTAGTTTCAAGCGCACAGCAGTCACCACCAACTATTCCATTACTACTTCTGATTATTATTTAGGGGTTGATACCACTTCTAGTCCCCTCACACTGACAATACCGTCAGCCTCCGCTGCCACTGAAGGCCAGACTTTTGTGGTAAAAGACGAAGGCGGCGCCACCGCTACCAATGCTATCACTCTTTCGTGCTCTGCGGCCGAAACTATTGATGGTATTACCACCACCACCATCACCTCTCCTTATGGTGCTGTAAGCATGTATACGAATGGTTCGAGCTGGTTTTTATATTAAATTAATTTTTTATCGGCCGTAAGAGAACCAGGATATATATACCTGTAGAAAGCGGATGTGGATACCTATATTTAATTTACTACTCCTCCGATGAGTGTTCGCGAACCAATTTTTGATTTTTCACCCGTTTCGTCATTAATCTATAGGAGGATTTAAAAATGGCATATAAATTTCAAGCAGGGGATGCAACCCTGTCTGGTAGTGTTACACTTGTAAAATATCAGGACCTACTCTTCGAGTCGGACGGCGATTCCAATATCGGCGCTGGAGCGAAAGAGGTGGGGATTATCTATACCGAGCGTATAACCGCCTCGGTGGCTGTGAGTGCTTCGGCGGTGTATGCTGATGACCTTTACGGTAACGGTAGCGGCCTCACGGGCATTTCGTCCGAGAACGTGAAGATAACGGCTTCGGCCCAAAACCAAGACTTAGACATTGTATTAGTCGGCGAAGCCGGCACAGGCAAGACCCTTGCCAATGATGCCAACGGTAAGTTTATGTTTAATCCGAGCACCAATCTCCTGAACCTAGGGGGACAGTTCAACGTTCGAAGCATTTCGTCATCTGTCGGGAGCTTCGTTACCGCTTCTCGGGCGCAATTCCGGCCATTCGCCGGCGCGTACAGGCGCGTTGACATCGATAGTGCGGGGCTTGGTGTGGCGGATGCCAGCGGCACCGGTTCATTCTCTGTTTCGTTTGCTGGTGCCATTTCCGGATCCTCCAATGCCAACATTGGTGGAACCCTTAAGGTTGCCAAGAACAAGTTTCAGGTTGCTTCCGATGGTGATCTTAGTGCTGTAGATGGCACTTTTAGTGGTGCAATATCTGCTTCGAGTACTTTGACCGCTGTCGGCGCTCTGAGTATCGGGCCTTCTGCGAACGCCCAGATCACTGCAGCAGGCGCCATTTCGGCCTCCTCGACCCTCTCGGTTGCTGGTAATGTCCAACTGGATGGTGCTGACGATTCCGCAGCTTTTGTTGCTGCGGATGATGTGTACTTCCGTGATGCTGGCACCGGCCAGATGCGACGCGATAGCTGGGGCGACCTCATGACGGTCGCTGCTGGTACGGTGACGACTACTGGTCTTAAGGCAGCGTCCGGTGTTTTGTCCCTGGACATTGCTAACATGACAGCTGCTACTATCGCTACTACTGATACTATTGTGTTTAACGACCAGAACGGCGACGTTCTTCGACAGGAAACTGTTGATGATTTGTTCGACATCGGCCCGGCTCTTGTGAGTGCTGCGGGTATTGCTATTGCTGATGATTACTTCTTGTTCCTTGATGGGGGTGCCACTGGTACTGCTAAGAAGAACAAGTTGGCAAACTTGGTAGCTGCTATGGCAGATGGAACCACTATTACTAGTAGTGCAGGGGTTCTGTCGGTTGTTGGCGCCCAGAATATTGATGTTAATGCGGTGCTCGGTAATGCAAGTTATCAGCTCACCAAGGCTGGTTTAAACTTTGCTACGGCGTCGATTGCGACCAATGTTACTTATACATTGCCGGCTTCGCCTACTGCTGGTGATATTGTCTACATTAAGCTTGCCGGTGTTACCGGCGGCAAACACGCTGTCATTTCTGGTTCCGCTGTAGGAAACCAGACCATTGATGGGGTGAGTGCAATAACGGCAAGTTCGCCATACAGCGCTATTTCCCTGGTGGCGGCCACGACTAGCAAGTGGATGATCTTCTAAGCCATACTTAGAAGTCTCTTTGAGCTAATAATAACTGGGGCGGGTATTCCGCGGAATACCCGCCCTTTTTATATTTAAGACTCTATTTAAGATGGGATGAGTTATAAATATTCGAAAGGTTCAGTAGATCGGGGCGACATCTATAATGAGGATGATACCCAACAGAACACATATCTTGATTGGAATGAGGACGCTGTAGGAGTTGTTGCTGGCGGTACTACTGTTTTTGTTGTAAGCGGTTCAACTGCGAAAGTGGGGATTGGCACAGACTCCCCCGACTATACTCTTGATGTACAAGGGTATATAAGCGTCGGCTCGGCAGGGACTGCTTATATCATTAACAACAATGATACTGACACTCATATTAAACTTGGGGGGGGCGGCACGCCCGGGGTTGATGGGATGGTCTTTACGTGCGGCGGTAAAGCCATGCTGACTCTAGACGAGAATGGTCTAGATACCGTATCAATTGGTACCTCGGGCGACGCAACCGACTTTAAGGTTATGACAACCAATACCGACTATGCTC
>Ga0080013_1002339_pt1 | contig 22464 bp, 25 predicted proteins | sample ETNvirenome_6_85_FD_69236 | JGI IMG/M metagenome (GOLD analysis project Ga0080013, IMG submission 69236) | Marine viral communities from the Pacific Ocean - ETNP_6_85 (SPADES assembly) (version 2) | ecosystem: Environmental > Aquatic > Marine > Oceanic | place: Pacific Ocean | collected 2013-06-19 | reverse complement strand
GAGTAAAAATAATTTAGGAGTTAAAAAATGATTACTGATGGTAAAGAAACAAAAGATTTAAAATACAAAAAAGCAAAACCACTTATAGATAGTGGTGAATGGGAAATCTATATTGGAGGCCCGATAACATAATGTTTGACAAAATAATAAAACTTGAAGGTGGTGAATATCCAAGTGATTTCAAACCAACAGTATCAGTACAAGAAGTACAACAATATTTTGATGCGTATAGTTTTAATGATGGTAGGATGTTATCTGGTACTAAATGGGGATATCAAGAAAAACATCCAGATGATTTAATTGTATTTAATGCTAATGTATTGATGCCAGGTTATGGTAAAGTATGGTTTGGTGATTTAAATCTTACAGAAGATTATTTGGTATTGAGAGAAATTGCTCAAAATTTAAATACAGATTTATATGTGTTGTGGGAAATGGATGGACGATTTGGTGAAGAGAATAAACCATTTGATGAATTGATAGATAAAGCAGTATGGAATACAAATGAAGATAATCCAACACGAGATTGGTATAAAAAAAAGATGGATATAAAATATGAAGACATTCAAATTGATGGATGTTAGAGTGAAAGAATCACCAATAGATTCAATTATAATAGATTTAATATTAGAACATTATAATATACAATCTATAGACCACAAACGACCAGCATTAACAGATATTGAGTTTGATGATATAGTTGCTTATGCGCAAGAAGTATATTATAAAAAAATAATAGATGATACTCCAGTAGGAATTGAAGGTGAAGCATAAGTGAAAATAGCTTTAACTTATGATGATATAAATATTGTCCCTAAATATTCAGAAGTAGAACATAGAGATAAGATAGATATATCTACTCAGTTTACTAAAAAAATTAAATTAGATTTACCAATTGTATCTTCACCGATGGATACAATTACTGAATTAGATATGGCACGAGAAATGATGGAATGGGGCGGTGTAGGTGTAGTTCATAGATTTATGTCTATTGAAGAACAGGCAGAAATAATGGAAAAATTATGTTATATGCCTGATTCAGATCATATTTTAATAAAAAATAATTTACCAAGATGTGCGGCTGTTGGAGTTACAGGGGATTATTTAGAAAGGGCACAAGAATTAATTAACAATGGATGTAATGTTCTACTTATAGATGTAGCACATGGATATCACAAACTTGTAGGAGATGCCATTGAAAAAATCAAGAACATACAAGGAGTTGAAGTTGTTGCGGGATCGGTTGCAACAAGAGAAGCGGTACAATACTTATGTGAAAAAGGAGCTGACGCGATACGAGTCGGCATCGGAAACGGATCGTTATGTGAAACGCGCATTAGGACAGGTGTGGGAGTCCCTCAAGTTACTGCTTTGCTTGATTGCGTGGCCGTTGCTGATACCTATGGTTGTCCTACCATTGCTGATGGTGGGGTTCGCAATATTGGTGATGTGTGTAAAGGATTTGCTTGTGGGGCTGATTCGGTTATGTTGGGCTCCCTATTATCTGGTACAAAGGAAACTCCAGGCACGATTGAAAAAATAGGTGAATGGCCTAATGAAATGTTATATAAAAAATATAGAGGTTCAGCCTCTTTAGATTCAAAACACGATAGAGGTGATAATAAAAATGTTGAAGGTAATCACAAAGTTATACCCTACAAGGGTAAAGTTAAAAGAATCCTTAAAGATATACAAGAGGGACTTCGTAGTTCTTTCAGTTATGTTGGGGCTAACGATATTTCTGAGTTTCATTCTAAAGTAGAATTGTTAGAAGTAACAAGAGCGGGACAAATTGAAGCATTACCACATTTATTAACAAAATGATACTTATCTAAGAATTGGAGTTAAATATGGATAATTTAGAAAATTTATTACATAAATTAGATGAAGCTATAGAATTTGAAGATTGGAGTTTAGTTCAACAAGTAGCTGAAAATTTAAGAGTACAAATGGATAATCCTTTTGTAGAATATGAAAAAGATGATGATATAGAAGATTATTAAATATGGGGCTGTTACTTGGTAATCGACAGATGCTATTTGATAATATAGTGCAACGGAGTTTGAGTAAAACTTGCTATAAAAGACTCACAAACCTAAATAGCGATAATTCGCTTGAAGGGTTGGTAATAGATTGGCATTTAGCCAATACTGAAATGGGATTTGACAATTTTGTTGAACCTATACTGGATTACCAACCGACTTACGCTTACGCATAAGTCTCTGAGTTGTCTAACACTCGGATATAAAATAAGTTAGACAAACGGTTGGGTGAAATAGTATCTTACCTTAGTGGAAAACTATTCCTTACTTCAGAGGGATGATGAAGCGGAGTCGAGGTTACGAACTCGATGGTGTTTTGTTGATTTTATCCTATTAGAAATCAACTAAGTTGTGAATGACTATTTATTAAAGACAGACTGGACGCGGGTTCGAATCCCGCCAGCTCCACAAAAATGTTAATTTACAAATATATATTAATACTTATATTAAAGGAAATAGAATAGTATGAATAAACATCTAATAAGTTTGTTTATTTTGTTGATATTAATTACTAATATTGAAGTATCAACAAAAATTCTTGATAAAAACAATCGGTATTATGTTGATGAAATTTTCAAGTTAGAAGGAAAGATTACAGAACTTGAAACTGAATTAAGTAAATACAAGTCGGGAGGAATGAATGTTACCGTTACTATGTATCAACCTGTTCGTTATCAAACTGATTCTACACCGAACATTCTCGCAGATGGAACGCGTATTAGGACGCAAGATGCGTCCAATTATAAATTTATAGCGGTGAGTAGAAATCTTTTGAGACGATGGGGTGGATGGTTAGATTTTGGTGATTTTGTTCTTCTAAGAAATACTACTAATAAAGATGGTATTTATCAAGTTAGAGATACAATGAATAAACGATTTGTAAATCGTATTGATATACTCGAATCTATAGATGTAAAACCATATAAATTTACAGATGCTCAAATATTCAAAGCTAATTCAGTTGTTAATAATGAATAAAAATAGTTCTTGACAATGGTACAAAAATGTTGTATATTATAGTACTTTAAATTGAAATTAAAAAGGTTATAATTAATTAATGGAATATAAACACCCATTATACGGTAGAAGAATATTACACGTAATGTCTCCAGTACGTTGGAGGTCAACTAAGTTTATGCATCAAGCAGATTCTAACTACAAGGTTATGGTGAAAACAATTAAATGGTTGCCAATGTGCCACCACTTTGTATTAGTTCCAAAAAATAATAGAATACCTAATCTTGGAGAAAATGTAACAATTATACCATTTCCATACGCTGGAAGTGTATTATTTAATAGAGGATATTTTGATAGTAAAGCATTACTAAAAAGTTTTGATTTTCAAAAACAAGATATTGATTTTATATTTAATCATCAGCCTGAATTAACATATAATGTTTATAATGCACTTTTAACAGATAGAATTGGAATGTCAGTAGATTCGTTTAATTTTTTTCATTGGGTTGATTGTGAAAAAAGTAGACCCGTTGGTGGATATCCAGTAGGGTTTTTTAGACAACTTGAAGCTATAGATTTATCGTATAAATCATATTTTCATTGTCCTGCAAGTATGGATTATTTAAAATCCAATTGGGATAAAATACCTCATACATCTAAAGGTGTAGATGAAGAAGTTATGAAACAAAAAATAAGTTATTTTCCATTAGGTGTAGGAGAGTTACCTGAACCAGAACCATTTCCATTACCAAAGAAAAAAATATTAGTATTTAATCATAGATGGAATGCTACAACTGGAGTAAAAAAATTAATTTCATTTACAGAAGGTCTTGATAGAGATGAATGGTTAGTGTGGATTACTGATAGTGATGCAAAAAAACCTAAAGCAGGTAAACCAGCACCAGATTGGATGAAAATACAAAATTTACCAAGTGGTGGTCAATATAGATATTTATTGGATAATTGTTATGCTACTATTTGTTTTGTTAATGATTATATGACGTGGAATTTATCAGTTCAAGACGCTATAAAAATTGGTAAACCAAGTTTAATATTTAAACATCCAACAATGAAATATGTGTTAGATGGTGATTATCCATATTATTTTAAAGATAAAAAAGATTTTATTAAGTTATTAGATAATGTACCAAAAGAAATTAAGTGGGATTTACCAGAACACGATTTAACATTTAGAAATAATTTATTACTTGATTTAGAAAACGCGTGTAATGGAGCAAAAAAATTAACTAAGAGAACACCTTCAGCGGGAATAGAATGGTTATATCATATTTTACAAGATAATGGTTACAAAAAAAATCTTTTGTATAATAGTCATCCTAATTTATATCTTAGTAATACTTGGGAAAAAATAAGATTGTGGTGTTTATCTAAAGGAGTTAAAGATGATCCTACAAGTAAATATACAAAATTATTTATACCAGAAGAAAATAGAGAATCTATAGAAAAGATTGTTAAAGATTCTGGACAAACATTTACGGAATCTAAAAAAGATCCCAATTTTTTAGAAGTAAAAAATACGTGGTGGTAATATGAGTAATTTTATGAAAGATACTATATATGGAGATGTATTTACAATTCGAGAACGAGATTCACTTTATCACGCATTACAACTACTTCAATTAAAAATAACTAAAAAAATTAAATCATTACGTGAAGAAAAACAAAGTACTATTTTAGGTAATATGTCTAAATTAGGATATACTACAAATCAACAACGGAGTGGTGAGTTAGATAAACCACTTCCAATACAAATAAAAGATTTTTATAAAAATAATGGAATTTTAAAGGGTGTTCTTGATAAACTTATAGGAGACTTTGGAAAAAATAGAAAAGCTATACCAACAGGTGCAGTTTCAAGTAAATTAAAAGTAATACGGGATATAAATGGTAAAGCACAGATAGATACTGGTGGTAAAAGACCAAGAGAAGTTTATAACATTGAACATTTTATTCCATTAGGTCAATTAGTTGCTAATTTAATGGTTTATGATTTTTTAATTGGGCTTTGGAAATTTAAAGAATTAGAAAATGGTGAATTGGATGGTTTGGAAAAAGGACAAAATTATATACAAACTCATTATCCACTATTTCATATGTCCACTATTGTAACGGTAGAAGAAAATATAGAATTAATAAAAGTAGTTTACGATTTTATAAAAGACGCTACAGATGAATTTGGTTTAATACATTATGATGAAGTATTAGAAAGATGTTTAAATGGTGAACATTATGTAAAAGTTGGTATAACATTTCATAAAGAATATTTTGAGTTTAATGGAAAGAAAATTTATCCACATCTTTTGCCAAAGGGTTTACAAAAATTAATGGGTAAGAAATCAAAAAAAATAAAAGAAGGTAATGAATGGTGGTAATATGAAAGAATTAACAACAGAACAAATTCAGGAGAATTGGAATAGGTTAATACAAATTATAAAAGATACATTTGAAGAAGAAAGTGAACGAAGAGAAAATCTTCTTGGAATGTATCAATACTTTGAAGATAGAATGTGTATGGCTCCTGCAAGTGGTAAAGAACATTTTCATAATGCACACGTTGGTGGTTATGTAGAACACGTTCTTCATGTAATAGATTGTTCAGTAAAATTAAAAAAATTATGGGAAGATAGTGGAGCCAGTATTGATTTCACAGATGAAGAATTAATTTTTGCAGCTATGCATCATGATTTAGGTAAAGTTGGTGATATGGATAAAGATTATTATGTTCCACAAGAATCAGAATGGCATCGTAAGAATCAAGGTTCTATTTTTACACATAATGGTAAGTTACAATATATGACTGTTACTGATAGAGCAATATTTTTACTTAATCAGTTTAGTATTAAGATGAGTGAAAATGAATATATTGGTTTAAGATTAACTGATGGTTTGTATGAAGAGGCTAATAAATCTTATTATGTGTCATATAATAAAGATTATGCACTTAAATCTAATATAGCGTATATATTACATCAAGCAGATAGTATGGCCACCCATATTGAAAATGATGAATGGAAACGTGCAGAACAACAAGAAGAAATTAGAGTTCAAGGTAATGTAGAGAATATTAAAAAAGCAGTAACAATGGATGAAACTTCTGAACAACTTACTCAAAAATCAAAAGATTTATTTAACGAATTATTTGGAGATAAATGATGTTAGTAGAAATATTATTAGGAATTTTTATAGTAACGTTTTTAGTTGGTTGTTATGTAGTTTGGAACTTAATGAAAAAAGCTGAATTATTAGAAGATTGGGTTGAAGTTTTTACACGGAGAATACAACGAGTTCAAGATGATTTAGCAGTAATAGATTCTAAAGGTCATTTTGAAGCTGATGATGAAATAGGTGTAATATTCGATCAAATAAAAAATACAGTTAGTCAATTGGAAAATTTAAAAGGAGAAAATGTAGATGCCTCGTAAAAAGAAAAAAAATAGTAGAATGTATTTTACACAGGATACAGAAAATGCTATCATTAGATATAATGATAGTGATGATGTAGTTTTGAGAAATAAAATTTATAGTGAACATATTGCACATCCATTTGATAAATTAGCAGAAAATATAATTCACACATTTAAGTTTTATTATTTTGATGTTCCAAGTGAGGATGTAAAACACGAAGTGGTATCTTTTCTTGTAATGAATATGCATAAATTTAAAGAAGGTAAGGGTAAAGCATTTTCTTATTTTAGTATTGTTGCAAAAAATTATTTGATACTTCATAATAATAACAATTATAAAAAAATGAAGAGTCATGATAAAATAGAGAAGTTAGATTTTGTTAGAAATATAAGTAGTGAAAAAGATTTAAAGGAAACTAAAGAATTTAATGTAGAATTTGTAAGTCAGATGTTAGATTATTGGGATAATAATATTACTAATGTTTTTAGACGACAAAAAGATATTTTGGTAGCCGACGCTGTTTTAGAATTGTTTAGAAAAAAACAATTTATAGAAAATTTTAATAAAAAGGCGTTATATATAATGATTCGAGAAATGACTGGTTCTAATACTCAACATATTACACGAGTTATAAATCAAATGAAAAAATATTATTTTAATATGTACAAAGAATTTATTACTGATGGTAGTATAGACACTTCAAATACAGGCTCTATTTTTTAAAATAAAAAAGGGGAACATTAAGTTCCCCTTTCCCATTTTGATAGGGTAGGTATCCTACCAAACATTCCGTTACCTACTTACGGAATAAACCCACTAACACCAATAAAGCGACGAGTCCAGCGAAACCAGATTCGCCGAATTTATCTATGATAGATGTCAGGTTACCTATAACATTCATTCCAAAAATACCGCTACCGAATAGGACTTCGCCAACGGCACCGATGGCTACAAAAGACATCATTAGATGAACTAAATCATCAATATATCCTTTGACTGTTGTTATGACTTCCTTCATGGTTGTCTCCCGTTAGTTATGTAAATAGTTGTTAGGTGATTACCCACACAACCTTACATTAATAATTATCTGTACAGCGTAGAAAAATACGCCAGTATATATTTATATACTACCATTTTTAAGTTATATAATATTTATAGTTGAATAAAACTATCAAATTTAAGGTGAAACTATGAGTATAGATTATGAAATTTTTGAAGGAAAAACTCTTTCTTCACTTCTAAAAGACGTTTATGAAAATACAATATACAATAGAAAACAATTAGATATTCTTACAAAAGAATTAGTACAGTTTATCAAAGATGGTAATACAGCTGTGCAGATTGTTCCTATGATAAAAGAGTATTTAGAAATTAATGTGAAGAATGATGATCAACTTGTAAAAATGGCAGGAATAGTACAAAGATTAATTGCGGCTGAACAAAAAGGTGGCAGTGAAGATGAGTATGGGTTGTCAGATAAAGAAAAACAACAATTACTTTCAGGTATAGAAGAAACTGTAATGGATATACAAAAAGAATCAGATAAGATTCATGAAAAAATACAATTTAATCAGGAAAATAAGTAATGCCTTTATTAAAAATAGCTGAAGTTAAAGCTTATGTACAACGCGCAATTACTGCGGCGTTCTCCAAAGTTGATTTTTCAGAAGAAACATTTGAAGTTGATAGATGTTATATAAATAAAGATGATATTCCTAATAGAGATTTTAAAATGTATGGTGCAATTGAAGGTACATTTGTAAAGAGTAAACATAAATCAATTTTACCAAAGGGTGAGGGAGCAATTAGACCTTTTGATTCAAATGTTAGAAGATATCCTGTACGCGGTGAATTAGTTACTGTAAAAGAAATTAATGGTAGACATTATTATAGTACAACAGTTAATGTAAAAGGTTCACCAAATGAAAATACAGCTAAAGGTGCGAGTTCGATTGGTAGTAATGTAGAAACAGTTCAAGAGAAAATGGGAGATACATTTGAACGTAATATTGATATAAAACCTGTCAGTTGTTGTGAGGGTGAAATAGTTTATGAAGGTAGATTTGGTAATTCAATTAAACTTGGGTTAAACCATAAAAATAATTCGCCAAATATTAAATTAAGAGCAGGACAAGGTGAAACAAGTGAATTACCATTGGAGCCTGTGAAGGAAAACATAGAAACAGACCACTCTTCTATTTATTTAACAACAGATGAAAGTATTATATTTGATGGTGAATCAGTAATAGGTAAAAATGTTTTAATGAAATCTGATTCTGTTAGAATTAGTGGAAAAGAAAGAATTATTATTAATAGTCCTAATTTAAGTGTAAAGGACGATGAAATTAAATTAGGTAATGGTGCTAATCAATCAGTAGTAAAAGGTGATGAATTGAAGAAAGTATTACTTGATTTAATAAGTGCGTTAGAAAAAGCAACTTACATAGGAGTTGCTCCAGGTTCTCCAACAACACCAGCGGTAAATGTATTTGAATTTACCAGTTTAAGGGTAAAATTAGAAACTATATTAAGTAATAAAGTAAAAACATCATAGGAGTTAAGTTATTATGACGAAAACGGAATTAATAAAAATAATCAAAGAAGTTGTTAGTAAAGAGGTTAAAAAAGAAATAAATAAAGTATTTATTAAAGAAGAAACTTCTTCTAAACTTTCAAAAGTAGTTCCTAAACAGAAAACTAAAATTAAAAAATCAAAAAAAGAAGTTAATTATACTACTAATGAAACTTTAAATAAAGTTTTAAATGAGACTGTAGGATTAAGTAAAAAAAGTTCAGAGTTTGACGAATATCCAACTGTAACTGGTAAACCATTTGATTCGAGTAGAGCAAAAGAACTTATGGGTTACGGTAAAACAGAAGAACAAAAACGAGATATGGCGGCAGTAGATACTTTACAGAAAGCAGGAGTTACATCAAAACAAGTACCAGAACACATTACAGATGCGTTGACACGAGATTATAGTGGGTTAATGAAAGCGTTAAATAAGAAGAAATAAAATGGCTAGTGCAAAAGAAATAGATTTTGATCCAAATGCGTATGTCGGATTATCATTTCCTTTAAGAAGAAGTGCTACTTCTGATTTTGAACAAACAAAAAATACATTGGAAGCGGCAAAACATAATATTAAAAATTTACTTTTAACACATATTGGAGAAAGAGTTGGCCAACCAGAATTTGGAAGTAATTTGAGAGCAATATGTTTTGAACAAATAAATGATGAATTACCAACTAAAGTTGATGAAGAAGTTAGAAAATCTATTAACACCTGGTTACCATATATTATTGTTGAAAGTATAAATACTTTGACAGAAGATGGAGATGAGAATAGAATTATTGTTGAGATTCAATTTTCTACAAGTTTGAATCCTGAGTCAATTGAACAAATTAGGGTAGATGCGAGTTATACCGCAAGACGAATTTAGGAGTAATTAAATGTCTCGTACAAGTACAAAAAAGAATGTAACAAAACAAGTAAATTATTTAAATAAAGATTTTAATGATTTTAGAAATAATCTTATAGAGTTTGCTAAAGTATATTTTCCAAATACATATAATGATTTCAATGAGGCATCACCTGGTATGATGTTTATTGAAATGGCGGCATATGTTGGTGATGTTCTTTCTTATTATATTGATTCACAATTTAGAGAATCGTTACTTGCATATGCAGAAGAAAAGAAAAATATTTATAATATAGCACAATCATTTGGATATACACCAAAAGTTACATCACCGTCAACTACAGTATTAGATGTGTTTCAGACAGTTCCTGCATTAAATAGTAAACCAGATTATCGGTATGCACTAACTGTTAAATCTGGTATGCAAGTCACTTCAACATCTACAGGAAAAACTTTTAGAACTTTAGAAGATTGTAATTTTAAATTTTCAAGTTCTTATGATCCACGAGAAGTAACAATATTTGAAACGGATAGTGGCGCACCAACAAAATTTTTATTAAAGAAAAGAGTAAGAGCCGAAAGTGGAACGGTAACTTCAGAAACTTTTACTTTTACAACGGCAGAAAAATATACTCAAATTAAATTAGCTAATGCAAAAATAATAGAAATTATTTCTGTAACTGATAGTGCTGGAAATTTATGGTATGAAGTTGATTCTCTTGCAAGAGATACGATTTTTGAAGATATGGAAAATAATTCTACTAATGATCCAACATCAGTAATTAATAGTGAGACTGCTCCATATCTGTTAAAATTGAAAAAAACATCTCGTAGATTTACAACGTATATTGATACGGAAGATAAAACTACTTTAAGGTTTGGGGCAGGTACATCAGCTAATGCTGATGAAGAAATTATTCCAAATCCAGATATGGTTGGTTCTGCTTTACCTGGTAGTCCAAGTAAACTTACATCAGCGTTTGATCCAAGTAATTTTTTGAAAACTAAAACTTTTGGGTTAGCACCATCCAATACTACATTAACTGTTAAGTATGCGTATGGTGGTGGTGTAGATGATAATGTTGTGTCAAATGATATTACTGCTATTTCAGGTGTTAGTTATGAAATTCAAGATTCTACTTTATCTGCGGCGTTAGTACAAAATGCAAAAGACTCTGTAGCTGTTAATAATGTTAAACCAGCCACGGGTGGATCTGCTGGTCAATCAATTAGGGAAGTTAAAGAAACTGCATTAGCGTATTTTCAAGCACAAAGTAGAGCTGTTACTAAAGAGGATTATATAGTTAGAGCATATTCTATGCCTCCAAAATATGGTAATATTGCAAAAGTTCATTTAGTACAAGATGATCAATTAAATGAAAAGGTAGGTGTTGCTGAATTAGAGAATGTAGTAACTCAAGAAGATGTTGATAATCAAAGAACAATAAAATCATTACAAGTTAGAACACCCAATCCACTTGCTATGAATATGTATACATTAGGGTTAAATTCACTTAGAAAATTGGAAATAGTAAATCAAACTGTTAAAGAAAATTTAAAAACATATTTAGGTCAGTTTAGATTAGCAACTGATGCTGTTAATATTAAAGATGCGTATGTAATCAATATTGGTATTAAGTTTGCAATTTTAACTAAAAATGGATATAATAAAAATGATGTATTATTACAATGTGTTGCTAGCGTAAAAGATTTTTTTGATATGGATAGATGGCAAATAGGACAACCAATTATTATGTCTGATATAGCATATGAATTGTCATTAGTAGACGGGGTGTCATCAGTTGTACCACCTAAAGATAATAATCCAAGTACATTACCTATTTTAATAACAAATAAATATAAAGTAGAAGATGGTTATTCGGGTAATTTTTATGACATTGAGAGTGCATTAATTGAAGGTATTGTATATCCAGCATTAGACCCAAGCATTTTTGAAATAAAATATCCTAATTCAGATATAGAAGGAAAAGTTCTTGGTGATAACTTAGGAGCGGGAGATTAATTAGATGCATTATTTTATATTTCCAGACAAAGATACAACTTTATATGAAGCCAGTTCAAGTATAAATGCTGGTATGGATGAGATTCTTGAAATAAGAAAAGATGTTAATGACGCGGCAACTATTAAAAGAGTTTCAAGAGCTCTTCTCAAATTTGATTTAAATCATATATCACAATCAGTTTCAGATGGAAAAATACCAAAACCTAATTTGACAGGTTCGAGATATTTTCTTAATTTATTTGATGCACATCCTACATCTTTAGCAATGTCGCAAAGTCTTTATGCATATCCAGTAAGTCAAAGTTGGAATGTGGGTGATGGTAAGTTACACGATGATCCAGTAACTACGGAAGGTACAAGTTGGATATATAAAGATGGTAAAACTGATGGAACATTATGGTATTCACCGATGAGTTCTTCAGGTGCTACTTGGCATAGTGGTAGTGGATATGAAGCATCACAATCTTTAAATAATGAAACACGGGATATAAGAATGGATGTTACTGATATTGTAAATACGTGGTTTGCAGGAACAGTTCCAAATGAAGGATTTATAGTTAAAAGAAGTGGTAGTGTTGGAAATACAGATTCCGGTTCTGATGAAGGCAGTTCAGATAGATTAGGTAATTTAGCATTCTTTTCAAGAGATACACATACTAAATATCCTCCAACATTAGAAGTTGTATGGGATGATTCTACTTGGACAACTTCTTTATCAGAATTGACTGGTTCTGCGTTAGAAGATGTTGTTATTTATATGAAAGGATTAAGACCTAAATATAACGAAAAATCTAAGGTTAGATTTAGACTTGTTGGTAGAGAAAGATTTCCTACAAAAACATATTCAACTACACCATCTAATTTAACTGTAAAATATTTACCAAGTGGTAGTACATTTTATTCTATAAGGGATGCGGAAACAGATGATGTTATTGTTCCATTTGGTTCTGGTTCAAAAGTAAGTTGTGATGGTAGTGGTAACTATTTTAATGTATGGTTAGATGGATATCAACCTGAAAGGTATTATAGATTGTTATTTAGGTTTATTAGTGGAAGTGGAACTGTTCATGAAATAGATCAGATTTTTGACGAAGGACATTCATTTAAAGTGTCACGATAATGCCGTATTCAAAAGAAGAACTAAAAACAGTTGATTTTTATCAAGATTTTGTTGGTAGATTACGTACTGAATATTTAAATCAATTGAAAGATTCAGCTACTAATAATAATTTTAGAAGTGATATAGTTGATTTATATTCATTCGAAGATATTTTTACTGGTAATGGTATAGAAGACGTAGTAGTTACTGATACAGTTTATAAAGATTATATAAATGAAGACCAACAAAAATTACAATCAATAAAATCTAAAAGTGATTATCCATTGTATACAAAAGGTAAACTTTTAGATACAGTTTTAGATAGAACTATGACTGAATTACTGGAAGTTAAATTTATAGAAACGTTACCTGAAGGACTTGAAAATGGTGATGTAGTAAGTAATACAGATCCAACTGATTTTAATAAATGGTTAATAGAAAGTTATCAAAAAAGATTATTTCCTGATTTAGCTACTTTCTTTGCAAGTGATTATGCATTTGATGAGGTTACTTCAATAGAACAAAGTATTATTGATGGAATACCTGATGGTGATTTAATAGATTAAAATGGAAAAATTATGGCAAGTACATTATCAGAAAAAGACAAAGAACTTTTACAAATAAGGGGGTCGAAGACCTTTGATTTTACAGATCCAAAATTTTCATATTTAGGACAAAGATTTAGTGAAGATAGTAGAGATTTTGTAGAAGTATACATTTATGATACTAATGAGAATTTTATAGAAAGTTCTGTAGTAGATTCTGTAGATTATGAATTAGATACAGATGATACTGTAAAATTAAAAACTGGAACTATATTAAGAAAGTTGGGTTATGATAGAGGTCGTTATGTAGTAAAATATAAATTTTTAAGAAAATTAGCGGGTGATTATCAAAATGTTTTAGTTTATGCGGATGGTACAATATTTAATCCACCTGAAGGAGTTGACCCAAATGAAAATGGTAATGTAGTTATAGACCCAAATGGTGAGATGTTTGAAAGAACTACTCATAAACAATTATTTTTAAGAGAATATAAATATTTTATTCATAAAATATCACCATCAAGAAAAGAAATAAGACTTGCAACTCAAGAGATACACAACGAAAGATATTTACAAGATTTTTTTTATTTACAAAAACAAAAGAAAAGAGTAGCCTCTACTGGAGATACTACAAGTATTATAAAATTTAATAGTAATAATTCTAAAGAGGGTGAAAGTTTAATTATGGAATTACCACCCGAACAAACATTTTTACCTCAAATGGTCGGTGGTGAAATTAGATTAAATGGTGCATTTTTACACTCGTACATAGCTAATCAGGCATCAACAGAAAATACTGGTAATATAGAAACTCGACTGGAAGAAATAGAAAGTGGTGATGAATTTCAAGCTAATTTTTATATTTCTAATATACAAGCGGCTGAACATAAAAGAGGTGATTTACATTTTGTAAAAATACTTGAAACATTTAAAGATGGTAAGTTACCAACAGATATGACTGGAGTTTATCGTAATTTATCACAAAATAAATTACCAGGAAATGTGAGTTATGAAAGTATTTCTGCAATTACAAATTTAGGTGATGACTTTTTAAAACCACCAGCATTTCAGTATCGGAGCGATTTTGATAAAAAACCTGTAATTGTATTGAAAAGTAATTCAATTAAACCAGATACAGCAACTACATATCATTGGATATTTGGTGGATATGATAAAGATGATAGTGCGCGCAACCATTACTACGGCACAGCTTGGAAAGCAGTAACAAATCAAGATTTAGATATTCTAAATACAGATGCTGATCCTAATACTCCACTTGAATTTAAAGCGGATAATGAAGCAGGTAGAACTGTTAGAATTAGATTGAGAAGTAAAGATTGTCATTATCATGTTAAATTACGTATAACTAATCAAAATAATCAAGAAAATACATTACACTTACCAGCGTGTATTGAAACTACAAGTTAAATAATATGGCATCATATATAACAATACCACAAATATTAAAAACAGCGGCTACTGAAACAAAACCTGGTGCTATTAGAGTAGTAAGTGGTTTACGCAATGTTGAAGGAAAATATGTTGGATTTTCTGATATTCCAATAAAATTAACACTTTCAGAGGATTTACGTGATCCTTTATCACTACCTGTAGATAGTCAGATTATTTGGACATTACATAAAATTGGTTCTTTTGCAGTTATGAAAACTGAAACTCAATCAGCACTTTCTCCAATTGAATTTACAATTGTTGGAACTGATTTAGAATCAGTTGGTACTGATTCAATGACAGGACAACCAAAACAAGTTACTGGTGGACTTTTGGTAAAATTAGAAGTTATACCTTCTGAAGATGAAGACCCAACTCATACTTATACTCTTGAATTTGAAATGAAAAAGACTACTATAGGAGTTAATGACCTTGATGAAATTCCAGTTTACAAACCTTTTATTGCGGGTATTACAAAAGTAGATGGTAATAAAATTCATATAAACCAAAATTGGGATGCATTTGAAAAAAGATTACAACCATTAGCAGCAATGAAGAAACCACAAGATAGTTTTGATTCGTGGACAATATCTTATAAACATTTAGATAAAAGAGATTTAAATACTTATTTACATTTTGGTGATGATAATTTGTTATTAGTTACCAATACAAAAACTGATATAACTACTTTTCCTGAAATACCATATTCTGTTATTTATAAATTATATGAACCATTATCAGACGATATAGAAGAGAAAGATAAAACATTTGTAGTCAGAGAAATGTTACCTGAACTTACAAAAACAATTGAATTAGTTCCATACGATCAAGAAGATGAAGATGTTTTAGTTTTAAGAAAACCAGATGCATCACAAGTTGATTCTCCTGTAACAAATCGTTCAACTACATTCAAAAGTTATTCTGAGTTAACAACTACAGACAGTAAACTTAAAAAGGAAATAGAAGATAAATTTTTAACAGGTAGTTTACATCCAACTGAATTAAATATTGATTATACTAATTATGATAATTATGTAAATTTTTCTTCGGCAGAAAAGAGATTAAAGAATTTTAAATATAAAATAGAGAAAATTGAAACTTATACACAAGAAAGTTCATCTTTAGTTGGTGTTACAAATGCTAATGCAGATTTAAAGATGTGGGATGATAGAATTAGAGATACTAAAAATAATTTTGATGATTATGAAAAATATTTATATAATATAAGTTCTTCTTATGAATCAAGTTCTATGGGTGAATTTTTTGATACAACTTGGCCTAAAACAGGTAGTGGAACTTATTTTGATCCATATAAACCTGTTAGTTCTTCAAATAGTTTATTTACAAGTTGGTATGGTTCAACGGTAGATAAAACTGGTCAATTATATAGTGCTTCATTATATGATAAAGAAAATCCAAATAGATTGGTTAATTTATTGCCAGCACACGTTAAAGATGATGTGAGAAATGAGCAATTTTTAGATTTTATTGATATGATGGGTCATCACTTTGATGTAATTTGGACATATACTAAAGCGTTATCGGACATAACTGATAGACAAAATGATTTATCAAAAGGATTTTCTAAAGAGTTAGTATTCAGTTTAGCACAATCACTTGGTTGGAATATAAAAGATGGTACGGATTTACTCGGATTAGAAAGAGTTGGATTTGGTCAAAAATTAAGTGGAACTTCATATTCGTTGTATACTTCTGGTTCACTTGATTCTCCAGGTGAGGGGGATATTTCTAAAGAGATAACTAAAAGATTAATATCGAGTATGCCATTTTTGTTAAAAACAAAAGGCACCATTACATCGTTAAAAGGAATATTGAGTTGTTATGGTATTCCAAGTACAATTCTTAGAGTAAGAGAATATGGTGGGTTACAAAAAAAGAATAATAAAGCTAATTTTGAAATAACAAGAAAATTTACAAAAGCATTAGGGTTTAGAAGTTCACAGTATATAAGAACAACGTGGGTAAATGATACTAATAGTAGTAGGAAACCAGATACAGTAGAATTTAGATTTAAATCCCCAACAGGTTCTGATCAAATATTAGTTCAGAAAGATACAAAATGGGCTATTAAATTAAAAGATAATGGTTCTACAGATAATTATGGAAGTGTAGCTTTTATGTTATCAGGCGATAGTGGATATCAAGAAATAACTTCTTCTCAATTACCAGTTTATGATAATGAATTTTATTCAGTAATGTTGAAAAAAACAAAAATGGGTGAACAATTATTTAGTTATCCAAGTTTTGAAACAGGTTCTTTATTTAATCCGCCTTTTTTAACAGATACAGATAGTGCGGTAAATGGTACATTAGCAATAGTAAGTTCATCAATTGAACCTATTGGAGTTCGAACTGGAACAAAAGCTATAAAACATACTAATACTTCAAAAAATGATGCATCATATACTTTATTATTTAAAGATGACCCTGTTAATACAAGTTACAACGCATCAGTAACAAGTGTATCACAATTTGATACTGTTATGTTTTCTGCGTTTGCAAAAGCTTCAGCGAGCAAGGTTGATTCAGTAGTAAGTTTAAGAATTTATGAATTAGATTCTAATGAAAATGTTGTTAATTGGGATGATGAAACACTTTATACGCTACAAGATGGTGGAACTAAAACATCTGAAAAAATTGGGGTAGATGAAGCCGAATGGAAACAAGTTCAAGTTCAAAAAACAGTAAAATTTCCAAATACATCAAAACTTGGTATACAATTTAGAAATGAAAAACCAGAATCTGTAGTTTATTGGGATGATGTATCTGTAAGAAAAACATCTGCTAATACGGATACTATAACAGATGTTTTTAATTATGAATTATTTGTAAAGAAATATGATTCTGGTGTTGATAGAATTATACATTCTTCTAAATCTAATTTAATAGTAAGTGGTTCAACAAACCACACAGTTTCGTCATCTTACAATGCAGCATGGACGGGTAGTGGAACTGTATATGTTGGTGGACATTCGAGTGGAACGGGTTCTGCAATTTTTAATGCATCAAGATTTAGTGGTTCAATGATGGAATTTAGATATTGGAATTCACCATTGAAAGAAGAAGCGTTTGATAATCATGTTGCGGCTCCAAAATCATTTAATGGAAACCATCCGTCAGCGTCATATACTGATTTGGTATTAAGATATTCATTGAATGATGATAGTGATTTATCTTCAAACATAGATATTAGAGATTCAAGTGCAGATCAATCGTATATGCAAAGTGGTAGTGCACATGGATTCACAGGAAATTTCTTTCATTCAGTAATAGATAAAACAAAAACTTTTGTTCCAAATTATGGCCCAAACAGAAGATTAGCTGATAAAATACGAATTGAAAATAATTTTATATCAGGTTCAGGTGCATCTCTTAGTAGAGTAAATAGGTGGGATTATAGTTCAAATGATTTTTCACCGTTAGACTCACCAAAACTTGGAATTTATTTTTCACCAGTTGATGCAGTAAATGAAGATATAATTTTTGCAATGAGTGATTTAGATTTTAATCAGTATATTGGTGATCCAAGAGATAGATTTGAATCTGAATATAGAGAACTTAAAAATATTTCTAATGAATATTTTAAAAAATATAAAGACAATAATGATTTTTGGGATTATATGCGTTTAATAAAATATTATGACCAAGCACTTTTTAAACAATTAAAACATTTAGTTCCAGCTCGAGCAAAAACTCATATGGCAACATTGATTGAGGGTAATATATTTGAAAGGCCTAAATCACCAGTTCAAAGAAATAACCCAAGTTCTACAGAACCTAAATATGAAAAAACAATTAATTTATCACAAGTTGATAATACAGATTCAGGTAGTGCGGTACTTACACTAGGTACTGAATATCGAAATTATACTGGAACAGTTGAATCAGATTTGTGGAGATCACCATCCTTATATAAATTTGCGTTTAAAGATGGTATGTATAATAATGGATATGAAGATAGAACTTTATATGTTTCAGGTTCTGCTAAATTCGGCGGCCCAGATTCGGTATTTCAAGAAGCAACTGGTGCTGTTATATTAAATAATAGATTATCTGTAAATAATCGAGAATATAGATATTATTATAATACAACTGAAGATTATAAAAAAACATATCTTGGATTAACTTCAGGAAGTGGTACTACAGAAACACATATACCATTAAAATATTCAACGTGGACTGTTAAAAGACTTGATAATCCTGATGCATTTATAAATTATTATTCATCTAAATCATTAGCAACAACGGATTTGGATCCGGAATATCAATATATAACAGCGTGGAATAGGTCTTTTTTTGAAGGTGTTAAACAAACTAAGAATACAACAACTGATGGTGATTTACCTGTAATTGTAAGAATTTCTGCACCGACAGTTGCGGTACCAGTGGATGTTGGTATTTCTGAGTTGGAAGTTGTTGAAAATGAAGGATAATTAAAATGTATAAAAATTTAGAATTTAGATATTTATTTTTAGAAAAGTTATATACACAATTAAATCTTTGGAGATTATAATATGGGATTTTTAGATAATTCAACGATTACAGTTGATGCTATTTTAACAAAAAGAGGTCGTCAGATTTTATCACAAGGTGGAAATTTTAAAATTACTAAATTTGCTCTAAGTGATGAAGAAGTTGATTATACTTTATATGATGTAACACATCCAAATGGAACGGATTCATATGGTACTGTTATTGAAAATATTTCACTATTAGAAGCTACTCCTAATAGAGCTAATTTTAGGAGTTTTTTAGTGAATCAAACTTTAGCTGGTGCAAAACTTAATGTTGACCAAGAAAATTATACAAGTGTAGAAGCGTTAACAACTATTGCAATTGCACCCACTACTATAGGTGCACCTGAAGAAACATATACATTTGTAATTGAAAATTTAAATGTTGTTGGATTCCAATCTAACTTAACAGGCAAAAGTCGTGTTGCTAAATCAGTTAATTTAGTAGCTAAACCTATTAATGCACAAGCTACAACAACAGTTACTATAACAGGTAATACTTCTGGTTTATCTAAGGTAATTACTATTACGGTTAAGAAAGATGTAGCGGCTAACACACCACCAGACGCACCACAACCATCAGTAGATGATTTTGATTGGGAGACGAGTACAAGTGGTACACCTGAACCGTAAAATTAATATAGGAGATTAAAATATGGCGGCGTTTTATAAAACTTTAACAACAGAAGATGTAGTACATGATGTTGCTATAGTAACATCTGGTGTTTGGCAAGATGGAGCATCGTCAATTACTACATTTTATACTTCATCTATTCAGAGTGGAAGTACTGGTGATTACGCCTTAGATGTTTACAAATATAATCCATCTACTAACGCTTCAGCGTCTGTACAATTTGGTGTTGCGTATGGTCACTATCAAGGAAGTGGGTCATTAGGAACAGTTGGAGCTACTGGTGATAGAACTTCAGCGGCAGTGTGGGGTCAATTTAATAGTTTAGTTAATCCACCACAAACTACAAAATTTACATTTAGTGGTAAATCAGATGTAGGACAAATTTATGCGTTGTCTCTTAATAGAGCAAGAATTAGAGAAGAAATAGAACCTGGTGGTTGGGAACTTTGGCTTGGTAGTGGTGCTAATAGAATAAAACTTATTGATGATTCTTCTGCGAATAAAGGTGGTAATGCAAATCAAAGAAATTTTTTACCAGAATATAATGTTGTTAGTGGATCATTGGTAGGTGGAACAACTATTAAAACAGCGGCAACTGCTGAATCTGCAACTTATGGGTCTTATGGAACTTTTTATCCAAAATTGGGACTTATAATGTTAAATCCAGTTAAACTGGCAACATCACCATTACTTTTAACTACAGCTGTAGCGTCAAATGCAGATGGACAGAATAATAGACAAATATTTGATAGTATTGTTGGTGGAGCATATTTTCAAATGAAAAGACAAGAAGAAATAACATCTCGTCATTATTTTGTTAGAGCTACCTCTAAAGAATTTAATGCTACTACTAATGAAACTTATTATACAGAATCAGTTGCTGGTAGAAAAGAAATAATTACAGCGTTTGCGTCTGATCCAAAAACATATGTTACAAGTGTTGGATTATATAATTCTGAAAATGAGTTGTTAGCTATAGCAAAATTAAGTAAACCAATTCTAAAATCCAGATCAAGGGAAGCGTTAATCAAAGTAAAACTCGATTTTTAAAGGGGTTCAAAAATGTCATTCAAGAAAAATCTTGAACCCGAAGATGTTTCAATAACATCATTTTATGTACATAAAACTTTCACTTTTAGTAATACAGATAGTGGAAGTGGGTTTTATAGTGTATCTCTCGTAAAAGGAACAGATTCCAATTTATATAATTTTAGCAATGCTAATGCAGCGTCTTCGAGTTTTGGAACCGGAAGTGTTGATAGTCCAAAAACAAGAACATTTTTTCATGTACCTCTTTGGCAATCAATAAATAAGTTATATTATAAAGATATAAGTGATATGAAAGGTTATATTGATTACATAAATGGAGTACCATCAGCGTCTGACGCCATAGTTAACTATACTTCTGAAGATGTTTTGGAAAATACCAAATTATCTTTACGAAGACCTTATACAAGACAGTTACATGATACCGCAACCTTAATAAACATTCCACAAAAATATTTTGGACAAATAATCCAACCAAAGTCAGTAAGAATCACAGACGATAGTACAGCGTCTACTATTATATTAGAAGATGATGGTTATGGAAATCTTTATGATGTTGCATATAGTTCAAGTTATTCAAACAGAACGCCTGATACTACGAATAGTGGTAGTGTAGTTGGTAATATATTTTATAATGATGGAGTAGCTGTTATAACAGATACAGGTTCTTATTCTACAGTTGGAACCGGAAAAGGAACTGATGGATTTACTATAAAATTTAATTCGACTGAAAAAATATATGAAAGAGAATATGTTTGTAGAGTTGATGAAAATGAGTTTATTGGAACTACCAGTAAAACTTTAAAGGTAGGACAAAGTGGTAGTGTATCTATGGCGACAAACGCGTTTAGTGCTTCTGTATTTGCTAAAACAAATTTTGATGGATTTCCATATGATTTACTTGGATATGCAACCAGTTCATATGAAAGTTCGTATAATATTGGAACTGAGTTAATAGGTGTAGCAACACATTCTGATTTTAATACTTATGTTTCTACTATAGGATTATATAATGATGAGGAAGAATTGTTAGCTGTTGGCAAACTTGCTAAACCTGTAAAAAATGAAAAGGAATTAGCACTTTCTTTTGTTGTAAGATTTGATACAAATTAGATTATAAACAAAATTTTTCTATGTAATAGAATATTTATAGTTGTAAAAAACTTTTTATTTGGAGATAAAAATGAAGAAATTATTGGTTGGACTGTTGTTATCAACATCTTTTTTATTTGGACAAATAGGGGGAGCATTTCAAAACTTTTTTAAGTATTCGACAGTTTATGC
>Ga0080013_1002338_pt1 | contig 22465 bp, 27 predicted proteins | sample ETNvirenome_6_85_FD_69236 | JGI IMG/M metagenome (GOLD analysis project Ga0080013, IMG submission 69236) | Marine viral communities from the Pacific Ocean - ETNP_6_85 (SPADES assembly) (version 2) | ecosystem: Environmental > Aquatic > Marine > Oceanic | place: Pacific Ocean | collected 2013-06-19 | reverse complement strand
CGACAGGGATTATGATAGTATTTCTGGCAAGACTGTGTGAGTGGCACAGTAAAAACATTCAATTTTTTAACTGCCAACGATAATGTTGAAGTTGATTACGCCTTAGCTGCGTAATCTGAGGCTGCTAGTGGCCTTATTCCCCAAAACTAGCAAAAAGTTTCTCATTTCTTTCAAAAAATGAGTGGTGCGCACGTTTAGTTGAGTTATGTAGCAGTTTGCTGGTTCAAAAACCAGATAATCTTGTGAATGACAGAATATTTGACAATTCTTGGACGTGGGTTCGATTCCCACCGCCTCCACCAGACGAATGACCCCAAGGGTGGATTCGTTGATTAGAGGGCTGGGCTAATCAACACTTAAAGAGGTAAAAATGGTTACAAAACGCAAAAAAATTGATAATATTGAAGAGGCAGAGGTTAGAATAAAGACAAAACATAAGAAAAATGAGCAAAATGAACAAAAAACCAAGGAATCTTGGAAAAATATAGCATATTTCAATGAATATCAGCCTGCTGATACGAAAAGAATCAAACTTTTGTCTGAAAACGATAAAATTCAGGTAAAAGTTAAGAGATGTGGCATTAATGGCACAAAATATGTCGTAAAACTAAGAAAAAACCCAATTTTAGAGGAAAAAGTCCAAAGAAAGGGTAAAAAGAGTCGAAAAAAAGAAAAAAATAGGGGAAATAACGCATGAAAGACATATTTTGGGCCGGAAAAGGCAAAAATGACAAAACTAATCATCCAGTAGCTGCCTCTACTGATAAAAACAACGTTGTTGAGACAACTAACAACAGAATTTACTACTATTCTGAGGTTTCTAGGCAAAAAATTCTTACTTTGAATAAGAGTTTGAAGAGCTTGAACGATAATTTACTCAATCAAGCTCAATTATTGAGTCTTGATGAGCCTGCAAACATATATTTGCACGTTAATAGCTTCGGAGGCAGTGTTTTTGCCGGTTTATCGGCTGTAGACTATGTAAAATCGTGTGATATACCCGTTATTACGATAGTTGAAGGCTGTGCAGCCTCTGCAGCGACCCTTTTTAGCGTCGTTGGCACCCATAGACAGATAAGAAGCAACTCTTTTATGCTAATTCACCAAATATCGTCAGGAATGTGGGGAAAATACGAAGAAATGAAGGATGATATAGAGAATTGTGACCTTTTTATGCGAATTATTAAGGATATTTACAACGAACACACCAAAATACCCAAGAAAAAGCTCAATGAAATACTAAAACACGACTTATGGTTCGATGCTGAGACCTGTCTTGAATATGGACTTGTCGACGAGATAATTTAGTAAATTATGCCAATTTACGAATACAAGTGCCGATTATGCGGCTTTTCCTTCGAAATTATGCAAAAAGTCGATGAAATGGCGCCTAAATGCGATAATATAGTAATTAGCGGCTCGTTAGAGAGAAGATGTGGCGGACAGTGCAGAAAACTTATATCCAAGAGTTCATTTTCACTAAAAGGCGGCGGATGGTATAAAGATGGCTATACTAAGTCAGAAAAAACAATTAATAAAAATAAATCAGGTTAATTTGGATAACAAAAAAATAGAAAAGCGCGCAGCTGACCGCATCGCCCGTATGGAGCGCCTAGGCAAGTTTATTTTGTTTCATCATTCGTCAGGAGAGAAAAGAAAAAAGATTTATGAACAGTTTCTTAATTCTGAATTATGGGATGATAGAAAAACTAAACTTTTTGGTGAATACAATAAAGCATGTGAAATTTGTAGTAGTGAAAAAGTTGTACAGGTGCACCATAACAATTATATGCAAATTTTAGGAGAAGAAAGAAACAAAGATTTGACTATTCTTTGTAGAGATTGTCACAATTTATTTCATTCCAAATCTCATGTTAAAGACCCTTCAAAGCACAAAGGCAATGGATATTGGCATAAAGGACACTATAGGGTTGATATCAACCATGTTAATCGTCATTGTTCTATGTGCTCGTGCAAAGCAAAATATTTAATATTCAGAGAATCTAGAGAAAGACATATTTTATTTTGTCAATCGTGTATTGATATATTTAAGTGTAAGTTAGATGGAAACACAGGCGAAGAATTAAGAACTAAAATGCCTATAACTGTTGTTTACGAAGGAACAGCTTCAACCAAAGATGTATCTACAGTGCGCCGTAGAAGAAATATAAACCATTAATAAGGCACATTTTCACCAATATACTGTTTTAATTGTTTGTAAGTTGGAGAATATGTGATAAATGGAAATCTTGTATTAACAGAATGAATCATCCCGATTATGTAACCATCCTTATTGAAGATGGGCGATCCCGAGCTTCCTCCAATAGCAGGAATTGAATATATAGAGAATGGCTGATCTTTATTACGAGGATCTCTATGATAATAACCAGCAAAGTAACCGTCTAACTTAGGAATCATATTAGCATGAAACATTCCCATTGGAGCAGCAAGATTATATGCTTTATCTCCTGGGTTCGGTTCGTGATGTGATAATAGTGCCGGTTTTCTTTGAAGCTTCTTAACGTAAATCAAACATAAATCAAGTTTTCTATCATAGTGTATAACATTGACATCATATCTTTTCATGTCAATATCAAAAGCATAAAATTGAATTTTTTGAATTGGAGTCCCTCTTATTACAGATTGTAAAAGTAAATCCATATCGTCCTCGCAAAAATGTGCTGCAGTTATTGCATATGCGCCAGTTTTTGCTGTACTCACAACAAAAGCAGACGCAGAAGAAATTACTCTTTCAATTGTGCATGCATTTTCTTTACATTCCCTAGCAGAAAATTTATTTTCCACTTTTAAGAATGATTCTCTGAAATCTTTGTTTCCTTCGTCGATGTTTACGCTAGTAAAATAAGTTGAGTTCCATGCGCAAGAAAAAATTAATAAAACCATTATTGCAAAAATAATTGAAATTATTAGGTATCTAATTATTTTTTTCATTATATTAAGTGCCTCCCTAATTATAACTAGAGATAAATTTCAATTTCTTGCTATATACTTGTATTATATTAATAAGGAGAAATCCAAAAACATGAATAAAACGTTTTATACATTACTTTTTGCCTTAACGCTGTTTGGGTGTGTTGCTAGCGCATCTTCTGTCAAAAATGTACCATCTTCCCCTGCTGCGGAGATAATTGAACAAAATTCTAATGAAATGTTAGAATTAGTAACGGACATGGAAGAAGAAAGAGTTCAGGCAATTTATGTTGTTGTTATATCAGAACCAGAAATAATAACTGCTAAACCACCTAAAAAATAGTTGTTTAATGTGGCTGTAAGAAAAAAAACATATATTTTAGATACTAATGTGTATTTGACCGATGCAAATTCTATTTTTGCATTTGGAAAGAGTGATATACTGGTACCTTTAAAGGTTTTAGAGGAAATAGACAAACACAAGAAACGACAAGACAGTGTTGGCTTAAATGCTAGAAATACCATCAGAATTCTTGATTCTTTAAGAGAAAAAGGCAATCTTAAGAAAGGAGTAAGAATAGGCAAAGGTAAAGGCATAATTTTCATTAAAAACTGCGAAACGTCTTTGTTGCCAGAAGAATTGTCTTCTAAGGACCCCGATAATATGATTATTGGCACAGTTCTTGCGGAAAAACAAAGTTATCCGAATAAAAAGATAATTGTAGTCTCTCGAGACATTAATATGAGAATTAAGTGTGATTCTCTAGAGATACCGGTGCAAGACTACACAGTTGGACAAGTTGTACAAAATAGTTCTTTATTGTATACTGGTTTCACAAAGCATTTGGTTGATGATGAAATTGTTGATCAATTTTATGATGGAGAAGATATATACCTTGATAAAGATGAAGTGAGGCTGTATCCTAACCAAATGATCATGCTTGTATCTAATTCTAACGAAAAAAAGACAGGGCTAGCTAGATTTGTTAACTATAATTCTAGTCTCAAAAAAATTAACGATAAAGGCGATGTTTGGGGAGTTCGATCTAGAAATAAAGAGCAAAAATTTGCTTTAGATTTATTGCTAGACGAAAATGTACCAGTTGTTACGCTTGTAGGTAAAGCAGGCAGTGGGAAAACGTTATGCGCCATCGCAGCAGGCCTTCACCAGACTGTCGAGGATGGCCAGGAATCGACTTATCGACGTTTGATAGTAACTAGACCCATCCAGCCGTTAGGGCGCGATATAGGCTATTTACCGGGCTCAATGGAAGAGAAAATGATACCTTGGCTAAGCCCGATTAAAGACAACTTGGAACATTTGATGGGCGATAAAAAAACACTTGACATGTACATAAATGATGGTATAATAGAGATAGAAGCATTAACTTATATTAGAGGTCGTTCTATTTCAAATGCTTATATTGTTATTGATGAGTGTCAGCAATTGTCACAACATGAAATAAAAACTATTTTAACTAGAGTTGGAGAAAACACTAAACTTGTTATGACCGGAGATATTGAGCAAATTGATAATGTGTATGTTGATGAAACATCAAATGGTCTAACATACGTTGTTGAGAAATTTAAAGATCATGATGTTGCTGGCCATATTACATTGACCAGAGGAGAACGTTCAAAAGTTGCTACATTGGCAGCAAAAATTTTATAAGGAGACAAAAATGAACATTGAATGGAAGGATACAGAAGAAGGAAGCAATACAACTCTTGATGAGGTTGTCGGAAAAGATACTGAGTTGAAAAGTTGGCTCGTTGATTACGTTGGAACTAAATGCGAACCAGAGGATGGAAATGTTTCTGTTGAGATGATTGTTGAAACAGTGGCAAAAGAATTCCCTGAATTTCTTTTAGTTGTTGCTGAAGAAAATTGGGTTAGAGGTTACCAGCAAGCATTAGTAGACGTGGATGTGGGTAAAGAATTGTCAGACAGTGAAAATGACAACGCGGAATAATATAGTTGAATATATAAAAAGTTCATCTCTCAAAACACTTAAAGATAGGACTCATTATGAATTTTTTAACAATGTACAGGTTTATATAAAAGATTCTTTACCAGAAAATTTTGATATACTTCATGTTCTCAAAAAAGTTGAAAATTTGATTCCTTCACATTTTGTATATAATGTAGATTCAATTATTGTCGGACAATTTGATGAATTAATAGATAGAGAAGCAAATGCTTTGTATAGGGAAGGAACTTTGTACATAACGAATGATCAGACAGACGAAAATGATATGATTGACGATATTGTGCATGAAATAGCACATGCAGTTGAAGAAATGGCCAAACAAGAACTATATGACGATAATCAAATTAAAAATGAATTTTTAGGAAAAAGAAGAAGACTGTATAGCATTGTTAAGAATGAAAACTTTGATATAGAAATGGAAGATTTTTTAAATATTGAATATTCAATAGGTTTTGATGAGTTTCTTTATAAAGAAGTTGGATATCCTCTTTTGACTAGCTTAAGTATGGGTTTGTTTGTATCTCCATATGCTGTTACATCTTTAAGAGAATACTTTGCCATTGGATTTGAAGAGTATTATCTTAAAGATAGAGAATATTTAAAAAAAATAAGCCCTAAGCTTTATTTTAAAATTGAAGAGTTATTAGAGTCAACGAGGTATTAAGTGAGTCAAAAACATGTTTCTTTTTCTGAATTAAAAAATTGGGATAAATGCCCATATTATCATAATTTAGTCAACATACAAAAAATTAAACTTTTTCAAGGCAATGAATATACTGCTTTTGGAAACGCTGTTCACGATACATGTGAAGATATGTTGTTGAATGAAAATACAGAATCAGACAAGTATTTTGTATTAAAATACAAGGAAGCTCTGCAGAAATTATCAGACGATAATTATAATTTTAATAAAAAGCTAGCTTTGGAGATGAAAGATCAAGGCTTAGAGTTATTAGATTATATTAAGCCAGCTCTTAAAAAGTATTTTGGCAAATATGAGATTATTTGCACAGAAGAAGCTCTTTTTGAAGATATCGAAACACACGACTTTAAATTTAAAGGCTATGTTGATTTGGTACTAAAAACAAAAGATGGCAAATATCATGTTATTGACTGGAAAACCTGTTCTTGGGGATGGGATGCGAGAAGAAAGAATGATAAGATGACAACTTATCAGTTAACTTATTACAAATATTATTTTTCCAAAAAACACAACGTTCAACTAGATAATATTGAAACGCATTTCGCGCTTCTCAAAAGAACAGCTAAAAAAAACAAAGTTGAGATATTCAAAGTTTCAAGTGGTGATAAAAAAATTAAAAACGCCCTTAAATTTCTTGAGAAAGCATTGTACAATATCAGTAACAAAAATTTTATAAAGAACAGGTTATCTTGTAAATACTGCGAATTTTATAAAACAAAACATTGTCCATAAGAGGTTAAATTGTCAGAAAAAATTAAGATTCTAACTTTAAGTGATCATCCCTTATCTCCTTCAGGTGTTGGATTACAAACAAGAATGATGATTGAAGGAATGATAAAAACTGGTAAATATAAATTTATTAGTTTAGGAGGAGCAATTCAGCACGCTGATTACACTCCTATAAGAGTTGGAGAATACGATGGCGACTGGGTTATAATTCCTGTTGATGGGTATGGAAATCAAGACATGATTCGTTCTATGTTGCATAGGGAACGTCCAGATGTTTTATGGTTTATGACAGATCCTAGATTTTGGGATTGGTTATGGATGATAGATAATGAAATTCGTTCATTGGTTCCAATGGTATACTATCATGTTTGGGATAATCTTCCTTATCCAACTTTTAACAAGTCATTTTATGAATCAAATGACTTTATCGCTACAATATCTAAAGTAACAGATGATATTGTTAAAAATGTCGCTCCGGAGGTTGATAGAGCATATCTCCCTCACACGACAGAAACAGATATATTCAAAAAATATCCAGAAAATAATGTTAAAGAATTTAAATACCAGAGCTTTCCAAAAGATAACAGTATTGATAAATTTGTAGTTATGTGGAACAGTAGAAATGCTAGAAGAAAACAGAGCGGCAGCTTAATATATTGGTTTAAAACTTTTCTTGATCAAGTCGGCCATGATAATGCGACTCTGGTTATGCATACTGATCCCAAGGACCCAAATGGGCAAGACTTGGAATTGATTCTTAAAGAATTAAATCTTACAGATGGCCAAGTGTTATTATCAAGAGAAAAATATAATTCAGAAGTTTTAGCAATGATGTATAATATGGCAGACTGCACGATTAGTGTGTCAGACGCCGAAGGTTTTGGACTATCTACGTTCGAATCTTTATCTTGTGAGACTCCTATAATTGTGACCATGACCGGAGGCTTACAAGAACAAGTTACTGACGGCGAAGAATGGTTTGGCTTTGGAGTCGAGCCCGCCTCAAAGGCTATTATCGGCTCTCAAATTGTACCATTTATTTACGAGGATAGGGTTTGTGAAAAAGACGTTGTTGACGCTTTGTTAAAAATGTATAATCTAACAAAGGAAGAAAGAGAAGAGATGGGCAAAAAAGGAAGAGAACATGTTTTGACAAAATACGGGTTTAAGAGATATGTTGATGATTGGGATAAGATTTTTACAAAAGTTTATAACGAGAAAGGATCTTGGAAGAATAGAAAAAATTATAAAGCTTGGAAATTAATAGAGGTATCATGAAAAAAATAATAGTTAGAGGTCCAGCCCTTTCTAGATCGGGGTATGGAGAACAAACAAGATTCGCGTTGAGATCTTTAAGGGCACATCAAGATAGATTTGATATTTATCTTTTTCCCGTTGGATGGGGACAAACAGGGTGGCTTTCAGATGACGATGAGGAGCGCCGCTGGCTAGATTCCATTATCCAAAAAACCGTCCATCATCAAAATAATGGTGGCTTTTATGATATATCTTTACAAATAACAATTCCTAATGAGTGGGAACGATTGGCACCAGTAAATATTGGTTACACGGCTGGCATTGAAACGACTAAAGTTTCTCCAGAATGGATTCAAAATTCAATGTTTATGGATAAGATTGTTGTGGTTTCTAATCATTCAAAGGAAGTTTATCTGAAAACATCATACGATGGTGTAGATCAGGCTAGTGGACAAGAACTCAAAGATGTTAAATGCGAAACCCCGATTGAAGTTGTAAATTATCCTGTAAGGGATATTAAACCTGAAAAAGTAGATTTAGAACTAGATTTTAATTTTAATTTTATAACAGTGGCCCAATGGAGCCCTAGGAAGAATTTAGAAAACACAATTAGATGGTTTATACAAGAATTCATTGATGACGAAGTTGGTTTAGTCGTCAAGGCGAGTATAAAAAATAATTCTACCATCGATAGATATCAGACAAATAGTAAAATTAAAGATTTGGTTCTTGAGTGCTCTAAAGATAAAGAGAGAAAATGTAAAATCTATTTATTGCATGGAGACATGAGCGATGGAGAAATGGTATCTTTATATCAAAATTCTAAAATCAAAGCTTTGATAAATCTTTCACATGGTGAAGGATATGGGCTTCCAATGTTTGAAGCTGCTCATAATGGTCTCCCTGTTGTTGCTCCAAATTGGAGTGGCCAGAACGATTTCTTGTATGCTCCTAAGAAAGATAAAAAAGGCAAAGAAAAAATGAGACCATTGTTTGCCAATGTTGACTATGTGTTAAAACAGGTTCAACCAGAGGCAGTTTGGCCTGGAGTTATACAACAAGATTCTTTTTGGTGTTTTGCTCATGAGGGAAATTATAAAAAGAACCTTCGCGATGTATATACCAATTATGGCCAATATCAAAAGCAAGCTAAAGATCTTAAAAAATATATAATTAAAAACTTTACCGAAGAAAAACAATATAAAAAGTTTGCTGACTTCATTTGCCCAGAAGAGGAATTTGAAATTGAGGATTGGTTAAATAACCTCGACGTTAAAGAAATTGCTTGATGAAAATAATCTTAATAGCAGATTTTTTTGTTGAAGATGGAATTCTTGGTGGCGGAGAATTAAATAATGATGAATTCGCCAAGATAGCGGTTTCGCAAGGAATAGAAGTTAAAAAAATACATTCTAATGCTGTTACAACAGGGTTTATAAATGAAAATACTGAATCAAAGTTTGTAGTTGCTAATTTTTTAGGCCTCCATGAAGAATCTAAAGACTTATTAATAAATAAGGCAGATTATGTAATTTATGAGCACGACCATAAATATCTGACAACAAGAAATCCTGCAGATTTTGAAAACTATGAAGCTCCAAAAGATAAAATTATAAATTACGAATTTTATAAAAACGCAAAAGCTGTTTTTGGACAGTCAAAGTTTCATTGCGATATAATAAAAAAGAATCTTGGATTTGATAACATATACAATTTAAGTGGTAACATTTGGTCTTCCGAAAGTTTAGAAAAAATAAAGGAATTTTCGAAAAAAGAGAAGAAAGATGTTTATTCTGTAATGGAATCAAATATACCTCACAAAAACACAATCGATGCCTTAAGATTTTGTAAGTATAAAAAATACCCTTATGAATTGATTCAAAGTGATGTTTATTATAAATTTTTAGAAAAATTAGGATCAAATAAATATCTTGTGTTTCTTCCGAAAACTCCGGAGACTCTTTCCAGAATAGTCGTAGAGGCGAGAATGATGAATGTTTCAGTTATAACAAATAATTTGGTTGGAGCATCATTTGAGCCATGGTTTGAATTAAAAGGTAATGAATTAATTGATATAATGTTGTCAAAGCGTAACAAGATTACAAACAACATAATAAAAATTTTAAAATGAAAATTTATATACAAAAAACCACAATTCAAGGAGCATGGCTGTGGATTAACAAGGGCTATAAGTCTGCATGGGAAAACGAAGGTTTTGATGTTGTAGAATATACGACATTAGAAGAAATTAACGACACGAAAGGCACATATGACATTATATCTTACGATTGGTTAACAAAAACTCAAAAAGCAGTTGATGTTCTAAAAAATTCTAATAGAACATATTTCTTTTCTCAGCCAAACAACTTTCCATTACCATGGGGCAGTCACCCTAATTTCAAGAGTGTTGTTTCAGATGGGCATACTAATCAAATCAATGAGTCTGATAATATATATTTATGGACATTCGGAGAACTCGAGGAAAGCAAAAAGAAAGAGTATTTTTCAAAGTGGAAAGAGATTAATACAGTTCCATTAGCATTTGATTCAATTAATTATAAAGATTTACAAAATGAAAAATATCAATATGATGTTTGCTTTATAGGCGGATGGGCAAATAATGGTTTTGATGAGAAACGTAAAATTATGATGGATTATTTTTATCCTTTTATGAAGTCTGATTTAAGATGTGGAATATTCGTAGGAAAAAATCTGACTCATGAGCAAGAAAATCTCTTGTTATATAATAGCAAAGTGTCGATCAATGTACATGACGCTCATCATTACCACACACATGCTGATACAAACGAACGAACCTTTAAAGCGTTGGGTTTAACTGGATTGCTGGTTAGTGATGGTGGAGGCAAAAGACAAATGCAGAAATTGTTTCCAGACACACCTTTATGTGACAACCCAAAAAAAATGCTTGACACCGTTGAAGAATATGTTAAAATGTCAAAAAAAGAACTACAAGCGATAAAAGAGAAAAATAGAAAAGAAGTGAAAGAAAATCACACATATATTAATCGTGTTAAACAGATGATGAGTTTTAAATAATGAAAATTACAATCGTGGTCCCATGTTATAATTCCATGAAATATTTGGAACAATGCATAACTTCAGTTTTAAACCAAGATTATGAAGATTATATTGTATGGGCATACGATAATGAAAGCACTGATGGGACTTATGAATATCTATTGGATTTAGAAAAAAAGCATGAAAAATTAACAGTGTTTCAAGTGCCAAATATATATCCAAATGGATACGGAGAAGCTATTGAAGATGTAATAAAAAACATTGAAACTGATTATGTGACTTTTATAGGTTCTGATGACTTTATAGATTCAAGCTATATTTCAAAGTGCATGAAAATATTTATACATAATCCAGAAAAAATTAAATGTATCCAGAGTGCCATTAACGGTGTGCAAAATGAACAATTAGTGAATTATCAAGTCCACTCTTATAAAAGTCTCGACGAGTTTAAGAAACAATGTTTGGTTAAAAGCCCTGTTAATACTCCTACTGTGGTATGGCATAAAAGCATGGTTCACTTTCTTAGAACTCATGAGGCACATAATGCAGCGGGACTTAGTTGTATCGGCGGAGGAGATTACGACGCATATTGTTACATGGCGGATCAGGGAATCTTTATTTATCCTGTGCCGAATTGTTTAGGATATCACTATCGATGGCATGAAGACCAAGCTACATGGAAAGTGCATAAAAGTAAGAAGGATATTGACTACGATCAAATGATCCAAGAATATTGGAAAAATAAGTGGACTTTATAAAAAAATTGTGTTATAATGTAAACAATAATAAAAGAGGAAAAATATGAAACAATTGTTTATTTTTGAAATGGCCAATAACCATATGGGCAGTCTTGATCATGGAATTAAATTAATTCGAGAATTTGCAGAGGTTAAAGAAGGTTATGATGAATTTGATTTCGCCATTAAATTTCAATTTAGGAATATTGATACTTTTATCCATCCAGAATACAAAGATAGAATGGATTTAAAATATGTCAAACGTTTCACTGAAACACAATTAACTGGAGAAGAATTTTCATCTATGAAACAAGAAGCAGAGAGGCTTGGGTTCTTAACTGTTTGTACTGGTTTCGACGAAGACTCTATTGACTTGATTGAAGAAATGAAATTTCCCATCATTAAAGTTGCTAGTTGTTCATTTACTGACTGGCCATTGTTGAATCGAATTGCTGAAACTGATATGCCAATTATTGCATCTACAGCAGGTTCAACGTTAGAAGAGATTGATAACGTTGTAGCGTTCTTTACAAACAGAAATAAAGACTTAACAATTATGCACTGTGTTGGAGAGTATCCGACCGAAACCACAAATTTGCAATTAAATCAAATTGGATTGTTGTCAGAACGATATCCGAATGTAAAAATTGGATATTCTACTCATGAAGATCCGAATGATCCGAATATTATTCCGTTGGCTATCGCAAAGGGTGCTCAAGTGTTTGAGAAACATGTTGCGGTTGTTACTGATGAATTTCCAAAAAATGCATATTCGGCCACCCCTGAACAGACCTCCAATTGGTTAGCTTCAGCACGTACTGCGTTCCAGATTTGTGGAGACGTCTCAAACCGCCCGGGCGCATCTGAAAAAGAACTTTCAGATTTGAGAAGATTTAAGCGCGGCGTTTTTGTTAAGCGCGATATCAAGAAAGGCGAAGTAGTTAGCAGAGAAGATGTGTTCTATGCTTTCCCGTGTCAAGAAGGACAAATTTTAGCTAATGACATGTCCAAATATACTCAGTTTACATCACAGAAGAGTTTCACTATTAATGATGCTTTAAATGCTTCTGATACCCTAAAAGTCAATTTGAGAAGCAAGCTTTATGAAATAGTTCAAAATGTAAAATCATTTTTAGTTGATTCAGAAGTTGTTTATCCTGGCGAAGCTAAGTTAGAGATTTCTCATCATTATGGAATTGATAACTTTTACGAAGTTGGTACAACAATGATTACAGTTGTTAATAGAGAGTATTGTAAAAAGTTGATTATCGCCCTCCCGGGACAAACACATCCAGAACAATACCACAAAAAAAAGGAAGAGACATTTCTTGTTTTACACGGAGATGTAGACTTATATTTAGATGATGAACATCGCAAACTTGAACGCGGCGACGTTGTGACTGTTGAACCTGGAATTAAGCATAGATTTTCCACCGTCAATGGCTGTGTCATAGAAGAAGTTTCTTCCACCCATTATTTAGATGATTCTTTTTATACAGACGAAAGAATTTCTCAAAACAAGAATAGAAAAACTTTCATAACACATTGGTTAGACTAAAAAGAGCTAGTAAATGAAAATTAAACTTAATAATGGTTTTGAAATACCATCAATAGGCATAGGGACATGGGAAATAACAGGTCACAAAGCCAAAGAATCTGTTTTGAATGCACTAGAGTGCGGATATAAATTAATAGATACCGCCACAATATATAGAAACGAGGAACAAGTTGGTGAAGCAATTGAAGAAAGCGGTGTAGACAGAGATGGCATTTTTGTGACCACTAAAATATGGAATAGCGATCATGGCGACGTTGTTGGTGCGTTTAATAGAAGTTTAGATTCTCTTAAATTGGAATATGTAGATTTATATCTAATTCATTGGCCTCCGGAATTCGGAGTACACGTAGACACTTGGAACATTATGAACCAATTGATGCTAGAAGGAAGAACTAAATCTATTGGGGTGAGCAACTATAATATCAAACAACTAGAAGAGCTTATTAAAAAGTCTGGTATAGTGCCAAGTGTAAATCAAGTCCCTATCAGCCCTTTTAGTGTTAATACGCAATTTTTTCACATTAGCCATAACAGAGAGTTAATAAATTATTGCAACGAGAAGGGAATAGTTGTTGAAGCATATAGTCCATTAACTCGCGGTATAGAATTAAAAAACCCAGCTCTATTGAAGATAGCACAGAAATATGATAAAACAGCTGCCCAAATATTACTAAGGTGGGGCTTGCAACGAGGACTTGTCGTGATACCAAAATCTCAAAATAAAGAAAGAATTAATGAAAATTTTGATGTATTTGACTTCGAGATGCATGATAACGACATGGAAATACTAAATTCATTCTAGGAGAAATATGATAAGAGTATCAGACTATATTATTGGTTTTCTTGAAAGTAAAGGCATTAAGGATATTTTTACGTTGTCTGGTGGCTTTTGTTTGCCGTTGGTAGACTCAGTTGGTAAAAGTGGTATTAATTATGTTTGTACTTTGCACGAACAAGCAGCAGCAATAGCAGCAGAGGCTTACGCACAATATAATAATGCACCAGGAGTTTGCCTTGTTACTGCCGGCCCGGGCGCAACAAACACTATTACCGGAATAGCATCAGCTTGGCTTGATTCTGTCCCAATGATTGTTTTTTCAGGGCAAGTCCAAAGCAAAGATCTCAGAGGGGATAAAAAAGTAAGACAAATAGGGTTTCAGGAAATAGATGTAACCAGTATTGTTAAGCCTATTACAAAATACGCGACTACAGTTCTAGACCCTCATGATATTAAATCAGTTTTAGAAAAAGCTTGGCATTTGGCAACAACTGGTCGTCAAGGCCCTGTATGGATTGAAATACCTCTTGATATTCAGTCAGCAGAAATTGATGTAAAATTACTTAAATCGCACGAGCATGAATCAAAAGAAGATAGAACGCAAGAACTGAAACAAAAAGTTTCTCATTTCTATGAATTGCTGAATAGTTCCAAAAGACCTGTTATTCTTGCTGGCAATGGAATAAGATCTGCAAATGCTGAAGAGAAATTTTTAGAATTAGCTAATTTCTTAAATATTCCTGTCATGACAACGTGGAAATCATTAGACTTTATGGAAGAAGAGCATCCACTTTTTGTAGGCCGCCCTGGTATCGCCGCTCAAAGAGGAGCTAATTTTTCTCAACAAACTTCTGATCTATTCATATCTATTGGAGCAAGACTGGACCATGGTCAAACAGCATTTAATCATGAAAATTTTGCTAGAAAAGCAAAAAAAGTAATTGTTGATATTGATCCAGCTGAAATTGAAAAAATGCAATTTCATATTGATTGTTCTGTAGATTTTGATGCTGGAGATTTTATAGAAGAAGCATTGAATCAAAAAGAACAAAAAAATAGTGAATTTCCAAAATGGCTTCAACAATGCAAAGAATGGCAAGCTAAATACCCTGTTGTTGTTCCTGAATATTGGGAACAGAAAGAGCATGTTAACAACTATGTTCTTGTTGATGTTCTTTCTGATTTGATGAATTCGACAGACTTGCTGATACCTGGAAGTTCAGGTTGTTGCAGTGAAGTAACTATGCAATCTTTTAAAGTCACAAAAGGCATGAGAATATTTAATAGCGAAGGATTGGGCTCAATGGGTTTCGGCATCGCGGCATCTCTTGGAGGATGTATTGCTAGTAATCGTAGACACACTGTTTGTATCGACGGCGACGGCGGATTTGTAATGAATATTCAAGAATTAGAAACAGTTAGAAGACTAAATTTGCCAATCAAATATTTTGTATTAAATAATGGGGGGTATGTTTCTATAAGGAATTCTCAAGGAAGGCATTTTAAAAATGAGTTTGCCAGCGGAGAAGACAGTGGAGTTACTTTGCCTAGTTTTGAAAAGATTTCTAATTCCTATGGTATAAAATACGCTAGAATAACAGATCAAAACAATATTCATGAACAAGTTCTAAAAGTGCTGGAAGAAGACGGGCCAATTGTTTGTGAAGTCATGATGCTTCACACTCACGAAACTTTACCAAAAAATTCTACATATAAAAGAGAAGATGGCACATTTATTGCATTACCAATGGAAGATCTTTTGCCTCTCTTGGATCGAGAAGAGTTTAATGCAAATATGAAGATTGCCGATGACTAAAAAAGTTTTAATTACAGGCGCCCACGGATTTGTAGGAAAAAATTTAGAAAGAACTTTATCCTCCGACTATAATGTTATTACATGCTCTAAGCAACAACTGAACTTGTTAGACAGAGAAAAGGTCTCTGAATTTTTAAAAAAAGAAAAGTTTGATGTAGTAGTACATACAGCAACATATGATGCGGCGCCAGAATTTTCTACTAATAATCCTGATAAAGTTTTAGAATACAACCTTCGCATGTTTGATAATCTGGCGCAAAACGATCATGCTTATGATGCAATGTTGTATTTCGGTTCCGGAGCCGAGTGGAGACGTGAAAAGCCATACGGTATGTCAAAGTATATGATGAATCAGGTTGTTCAAAACAAAAGCAATATTTATAATCTTAGATTATATAGTGTATACGGAGTGGGCACTGATTGGAGGTATAGATTTATAAACAATGCTTGCGCCAAAGCAGCATTAAATATGCCAATAAAAATTCCTCCCATTAATAAATGTGATTATTTGCATATAAATGATTTGTGCCGTGTGGTAGAATACTATATGAACAATTATAAAGATTTGCAAAAAAGCCAAGATATTTGCTCCGGAGATATTCTCTCGCCAGAAGATATAGTAAATCATATTAAAAAAATTGTTCCTGTAAAAGAGGTTGTTCGATATGATACAGTTAGCCCAACGGTGAGTAGAGCCCCAAGCTGTGGTGAAAATTATTTTGGAAATTCTAATTTTATTAATTCTTTGCCCTTTGCTTTGACACCTATATATCTAGGTATTAAAGAATTGGTAAGCTTTTATAAACAAGCACAACCCAATCCGTCTGAGTTTATTTATTGAGGAAAAAACATGAGTGAGTTCGTCTCAACAACATATAAGGGAAAACTTGATCTGAAGGATAAGATTCCTTTGAAAACACCTTATGTAGTATATATAGAACCTTCTGGATTTTGCAATTTCAAATGCAAATTTTGTCATCAATATGTAGAACAAGAAAAAATGAAAGAACTGGCATCGTTAATGAATTTCCAGACGTTTAAAAAATTGGTATCGGATTTACAAAAATTTGAAAGTAAAATAAAGCTCGTAAGAATATGCGGGCAAGGAGAGCCGCTATTAAACAAAAAACTAGGACAATATATTAAATATATGTATGAAAGTGGAGTAACAGAAAAAATAGAGTTGATAACTAATGGCGTTTTGTTGAAAGGAGACATAATAGAATGCATTTCACAATATGTAACTCGGATAGTGGTATCTGTTGAGGCGCTAGATGGCCCCGGATATCAAGATCTTGTAGGATCCGATGTTAAATTTGAAGAAATCGTTAACAACATTGAAGAAATGTATAAAAATAGAAAACAATGTATTGTTCATATAAAAATTCCGAACGTATCCGTTCCTTCAGAAGAAGACAAGAAGAAATTTTTCGACATATTTGATAAAATTTCCGATGAAATGAATATAGAGAACATAGTTCCGCTCTGGCCAGAAATGAATATTTCAAAAGAATTAACTCCAATTCTTGACAAAAAAAGTAGATGGAACAAGAATTTAGGCGAGAAAAAGGTTTGCGTTCAAATTTTTAAAGGACTTCAGGTGTGCTCTGATGGAGATGTTGTGCCTTGTTGTGTAGACTGGGAACGTATAAATTTATTAGGAAATATTAATGCCGAACCTCTTGAACAAATTTGGCTCGGACATCAACTTAAAGAGCTACAAAATGAACACTTGTGTGGAAATAAGGAAAAGATTAGGCCTTGTGCTGGATGCACGATGAATGATTATAGTGAACCGGATAATATAGATTGCTTGTTAAACAAAATGGAGATTAAATAGATGAATAAATCGGAAGATGTAAAAAATTGTAAAATTTGCGGTGACGGCTTAGAGACGCTTTTAACTTATAATAAACAACCTTCGCGAGCCCAACACTTTCCAGATGAAAAAACAATACCATATGATTTGGGAATACCATTGGAGGTTTTCCAATGTGTTGGATGTGGAACAGTTCAGATACCAACAACTCCGGTAGAATATTATGAAGAAGCGATTAGATCTCCAGACTGGGATCTGGATCCTTTTAGACAAAAGCAGTATGATGATCTTGTTGAAGAATTTGATTTGCATGATAAGAAAATTGTACATGTTGATAGAAAGCCTGAGCCGGATAAATACGATGCATTTTTAATGTTCAATTATCTAGAACATTTTCCAGATCCAAGAGAAACTTTAACTCAGATTCGCAACAATTTAGAAGGACCGGGAGTGGGGATTATTGAGGTTCCTAATTTTGATGAAATTATTCGTGATCGAATATTTGGTGAATTTATCGTTGACCATTTGTTTTATTTTACAGAAAAAACTTTAAGGTTTGTTTGTGAAGCTAGCGGCTTTGACGTAGTACGAATACAAGAAATTTGGAATGGTGCCAGTTTGTCTGCGGTTATAAAAAAGCGCGATTCACTAACTGCTGGTCCGTTCAAGGAGAATCAAAAAGAACTGATTCAGGATATGGATAATTTTATAAATAAATTCGATTCAGCCACAATTTGGGGAGCAGGACACCAAACATTGATGTTTTTGACGATGATGAATAGTTTAGATAAAGTTCCGTATGTTGTTGATGACTTTGAACCAAAACAATATAAATACACACATGTTTCTCATAAACTAATTTTACCATGTGAGCAGTTAACAAAAAAACCTGTAGATGCTATTATAATAATTGTTGGTTGGCAATATAAGAGTGTTCTTAGGCGTATTGAGGAATTAAATCTTAATCCGAAGCCAACTATAGCGTTGGTTGAGAAAGCAACGTTAGAAGTGTTATAGTAACCAATACAAAGAAATAAAATGATTAATCAAAACCATACATCAAATATAGCTATAAAAGAAAATGGCTTAAAAGTAGAGACACTTATAGAAGGAGAGGGCAAAACTCCCAAGGTGGGTGATGCTGTTTTAATACACTATACTCTATATCTTGGAACTGGAGTGTCCTCTTCATTATATGATTATGACAGCGGATGCTATGTTGATGACTTGATTGACACCACATATGGAGATCACTCTTTTGCGGGTCCAATAAAGATTGTAATTGGTTCGGAAACTCAAAAAGATGCACTTTATACAAAAGGAGATTCCATCAAAGGATTAGACGAGGCCTTGTTGGAAATGAAAGTTGGCTCTAAAAGTAGACTTTTGATTCCGCCTGAATTGGCTTATGGGCCTGAAGGCGGGAGCAGCTTTCACACTTTTCACGGCTATAGGACCCCGCCAAATAGGAGTTTAGATATGGTGGTTGAATTACTAGAAATAAAAAAATTCGAAGAAGAAGACGAGTGAGTTCAAATATAAATGACATAGATGATATAGACGAAGAAGTTGTTCGAGCACAAAACATAGACGGCATAGTCGAAGAAAATGCAGAATTTGTTTCAAACGTAACCGGCATAGGTTGGAGAAAGAATTCTCACAAATCTTGGAAAAAAGTTATAAATCAAATTGGAACAGTAGTTGAAGATGAAATTCACCAAGGAAAAAACCATACTACTGTAACTCTGAAGGCTGGTAGCGAAGTAATTATTGATGACATTAGAGGAAGAATCAATCCACAGTATAGAGTTAGGGATATCAATGGAAAAATTTGGTTCGTTTCCGCAGATAATATAGAATTTTCTTTTGATAAAAAATCAGAATTAGAAATAGAAGCTATTTATAGAGGTGGAGTCCGCGTCGACGGTACAGACGAAGAAAAAGATGTTATTCCAAAACGTTATGAAATGCCACTTACAACAGACGAAGAAATTAAACAAATAGAGGAGAGAGATAATAATGGCTAATTCTCACGATCAAATGTTCAGATCAGTACTGGAAGGCAATAAATATGACCAGGCACCTGTATTGTCTGATGAAGAAATACACAAAAGAGCGAAGGACATCCGTGAAGGAAAAGTGCTTCAAAATACACAAGTTGGTTATGACGGCGCGGAAGTTAGCGCCCGCCAAAATTGGATAAAAAAACACAAACCTCGTGTTTATGAGAAAATGATGCAATTTCCTGAAAAACTGGCTAGAGGCGAAGGAATCCCAATTATACAATTTCAGTATGATTACTTGTGTAATTTTGATTGCGAACATTGTTGTATTGATAAATTTTATGTGCCGAAGACTTGGGAAAAAGCAAGTGGTCGCCGTAAGTTTGAATTAGAAGATGTTAGGAGATTGTCCAAGGAAGCTGATGAATATGGTTTAGCCAACTTTGTAATTACTGGTGGTGAGCCTCTTTTACTGAAAGAATTCGATCAACTTGTAGAAGCTATAGACCCTAGTAAATTCTTTATTGCGTGCGATTCTAATGGATGGTTTCTAGATAGGGAAAGAGTGAAGCATTTAAAATCAATTGGAGTAGATAAAATGCAATTGAGTTTGGATGGTGCGGATGCAGAAAGTCATGACACTTTCAGAAGAGCCCCGGGGTCTTGGGATCGAGTGATGAAAGCTATTGATGCATGCAAAGAAGAAAATATGCATGTTATTCTATCAACAGTTATATGGAAAGATAGAATTCATACAGAAGAGTGGAGAACTTTCCTAGAATTTGCAAAAGAAAAAGAAATCGGCACTTATGTTGTATTTGCTAAACCGGTCGGCGCTTTTGAAGGCATGACAGAACAAATGATGACCGAGAAGGAAAATAAAATTTTAGAACAGTTTGAAAAAGAATATGATATTTTTACTCATATGACACCATCTTATGGTCGCGATATTGGTTGTATCGCGGTTAAGAGAATGGTTTCTATGTCCAGATATGGCGACCTTATGCCGTGTCCGTATCAACACGTTGCTCTTGGTAACTTCTTTGAGGAACCATTGGCTGATATTCTTAACCGTTCTCTTAATATTAAATGGTTTGACCCAAAGAAAAACATGCCATGTATTTGTGGTGTAGATAAAGGGTTTATTGCAAATGTTATTTCACCAACTTATGGCGATGCAGAAGTTCCTGTAAGATATGATAAAATTCTTACTACCGATGATTTTATTGACAAAGATAACATAGGCACAGTTAATCCTGACAGCGGCATTGGTAAAGAAAATGAAACTTGGGCTGAAGCACCATTGATTACCCTTAAGGGCAAAAAACATATAACTTATGATCCTATTCACGAGGCAACTAAAGGTGGGACCTGATTATGATCACGTTTACAGACGCGGCCATCAAGAAACTAGAATCTGCTTTAGAGCCTGAAGATATTGTTAGAGTGGGTGTAGTTGGTGGAGGCTGCTCCGGATTATCTTATGCTATAGAGGTAGACGAAAAGTCCAGCCCAGACGATATTATAATTGACTTAGGGAAAGTCAAAGTACATTTAAATCCCGCCAGTAATTTTTTTTTAAGAGAAACAGTTGTTGATTATGTCGAATCTTTACATCAGTCAGGATTTAAGTTTGAAAATCCTAAAGCGGTTAAAAGTTGTGCATGCGGCACTTCTTTCAAAGCGGAAAAAGACAGTCCTGCACCTCCGGAAGGCGGATGTGTAACCGCTGGATGCCCAACATAAAAGTTGTTTAACAAAAAGCGAAGCTGGTGTTATTATTGTATGTGATGAGAAACCTGTATTCAAATGTTAAAAAAGACCTCTTACTGCATACAATTAATAGATATGATGAAATTGTAGACGGAAGAATTGATCTAAGTCCTGAAGAACAGTATATACAGGTATCTTCTTTAAAGATGACTGAAGGAAAAACATTCAATCCACATAAGCACATAAAGCAGATTCGCACTTCAGATATTTGTCAGGAATCTTGGGTTGTTATAGAGGGTAGTGTTAAAGCAACTTTATATGATATTGATGACACAATAATAGAAGAGGTTGTTTTAAACAAAGGAGATATATCGATAACTTATAATGGTGGCCATAATTATACATCTTTACAAGACGGGACTATTGTATATGAATATAAGACAGGGCCGTATTTGGGGAGAGAGTATGATAAAGAGGATATAAGATAAAATGTCTAATAAAGCGACACCCAAGTCCATCGATCCACTTGTAGACCTCCTATCCCTGCCCGACGAGGAGAAGAGCCAAAGCGAAAAAGAAATATTTTCAGAAAATACTATATTATCTAGATTTAAAGAAGTGTTCCCCAAAGAGTGGATAATTGAATTACGTAATCAATATTGTGATTTTATCTCCAGTTATTCATTAAATTCTTCTTTTAATGAAAACTTTTTTAAACTCACTGACAAGACAGGTTTAGGCTCTTACGATAATAGAAATGATAAATATAGTAAAGAAATTTCTGATTATTTTGAAAGATTATTGTTTGCTCCAAATTTGGCAATTTTAGAATATGTAATAAAAAATTTACAAATCTTTCAAAATTTAAAATTTTTAGATCATGGCAGTGGATTTGGGTTATTATCTATTTTTTTAAAAAAAATAAATATAGATTGTTATAATTTTGATAATTTTAGTCAAATGGGCACAACCCGGTCTAATCGTAGAGAAGATGTTGCCCGGGCGCTACATGATCAAAATAACTTTTTTAAATATTATCAAATTCCTATCCCTACAGATGTTTTACCTACAAAAGATATAGACGTCGTAGTTAATATTGGTACTAAGATTCAGGAGGAGGTTAAATATTTAAATTCTAAATATTTATTGATAGATCCAAAGTACGCCACTAATCCATGGCCATCACACTACGACAAATATGCTTCTTTTTGCGGAAGCCCTAATAAAGATATTGTAGATTTGTTATCCATGTACAAACACAAGGATGTTATATGACTAAAATTAATATGGGCTGTGGGTGGAGAAACTTTGGTGAAGACTGGGTTCACATAGATGGTGGAGATTATGACCATTTAGATCATAATGATATTACATCACTTCCTTTCAAAAAT
>Ga0080013_1002337_pt1 | contig 22465 bp, 27 predicted proteins | sample ETNvirenome_6_85_FD_69236 | JGI IMG/M metagenome (GOLD analysis project Ga0080013, IMG submission 69236) | Marine viral communities from the Pacific Ocean - ETNP_6_85 (SPADES assembly) (version 2) | ecosystem: Environmental > Aquatic > Marine > Oceanic | place: Pacific Ocean | collected 2013-06-19 | reverse complement strand
TGTATATTGGGAAGCACTTACTACCTCCACGCAACATGAACAATTTTATATTCAATTCAAGCACCCCCTTCGCACGATGCGTGGAGTTTTTTGTGGAGGGGGTACTTGTGTTTAATATATTTTTGTATGCGTAAACTCCCAAAAGAATCAACTCCGATTAAACATACGATACTAGAAAAACTAGCTCAAAGTAAACTAAGTCAATCTCAGTTTAATTTGATAATGGTAATCCTTAGAAAGACCTACGGCTGGGGCAAACCTACCGATTGGATCTCACTTAGTCAGTTCGAGGAGATGACAGGCATTGCAGCACATAATTGCTCAAGAGATTTAAAGAAGCTACTCGATAAAAATGTGATCGTTAAGCGAGGTAAGGAGTATGGCATGAATAAAAAACTATCTGAATGGATAGTATCTAAACAGATACTATCTAAACAGATACTATCTAAACAGATAGTAAAAACTATCCAAACAGATAGTCAGGGGTTATCTAAACAGATAGATACAAAAGAAACTCTTACAAAAGAAACTATACAAAAGAAAGTGTCCGACCTCATGACTGATGAAGACTTTGCTGAATATTGGCTGCTGAATAAACGGAAGGAAAAAAAGAAGAAGGCAAGAATTTTATTCTTAAAGCTTGAACGTAGCCTGCTACCTAAAATAGTTAAGGCGATGCGAACACGGAACCGATGCGACCAATGGCAGAATGTAAAGTACGTACCTCTACCTACTACGTGGATAAACGATGAGGGATGGAATGATGAGATAGACCCAGAACTAATCGAGCCGTGGTGGTTAACGCAGAAGCAATGGCAGAACCCCGAAGGCAAAGGAATTATAGATCAGGAGCTATTCGGCAAGGCGGCAGTTAAGGGGCTAGATTTAGATTTACTTGAAGACTTGGACATGCACTTAGCTATCAAGATCCTGGGTGCGGCCATACATGGAAAAGAATATAAACACTTAATCCCAAATAAAAATGTATAGAGAAATTGCACATAGGAAAATAGAGTTCGATGAACCTCGGCTCATGGTTGAGCTAAGTAAGGTTGCAGAAACGATAGCGGGGTACTTGCCAGACACAGAAGCTTTTGAATCTCTTGAGACATACACCGAGAAAGATTATCACTCCCCTTACGTGATGGATCTAGCTTTCGACTTTGACCACGAGACAGACTTAGCTAAAACATTTACTGATGCTCAAAAATTATATCAGTATCTATGGAAGAATCAGATTATAGCTACTCCGTACTTCTCAGGGGGCAAGGGATTCCACATCGTGATACCTTGTGCCTGCATCGGGCTACCGCCTAGAGAAGATACAGTTGATCAATACAGGGCAGTGGCTACAGGATTCAAGACAACGCTCAAGTTGGAGACTATGGATTTATCTATCTATGGCCAACGCAGAATATTCAGATCCGTAGGTAGCCCAAACCTTAAAAACAAAAAACTATTTAAGACTAGACTAACGGTCGAGCAGATGATGGACGGAACATTAGAGGACATCTTCGAGGCATCTTCAAAGTGTAAACCTGATAGGGGATATGAGTATGAGGATTTAGTTCCAGGCTTAGCCGATAAGATACTTGCAGCCAAGATCGTAGAACCTAAGCCTGAGAAATTAAAGTCAAAGAAAATAAAACAGGAGGCTCACGACATACCAATCACTGATGTACTGGATAAGCTAGGCGTATACTACGAGAAAGATGTTGTGTTTGAGGATGGCAAATCAACCTCGATGAAGATTTGTTTCGAGGGGAATTATATCAATAGGTTCTCAGAGAAGCCGCCACGAGGGGACACTTATGAGATGGTTATGTATTTTAACAAGTGCTCGTTTCCAGAAGCCAAGCGATGGATGAGGGAGCAATTCGGCATTAGTGACGTGGGGGCGGTAAAGGTCGATTCTATAGATGACATCAAGCAGCAGGCTAAGGCGTATTACGGAACCGAAACACTAGACTGGAGCGTAGGAGAGCACGCTTTTGTTAAATTACCGTTGCTCAAAAAGACACAATTTGGTTTAGTCGTTGGGACTTACAATTCCGGCAAAACCGAGTTTACGTATTCGGTTGCCCTGAATAACGCAAAGCAGGGGAGCAAGGTTGTTTATTTGTCTTTAGAGATGACGGGGGCTAGTTTGATTGAGCGTAGGGCTAGGGCAGTATTGGGGTATACTTCGACAGAGGTGGATCAAGACAATGATAAGCTGGATAGGGTGATCGAGGGTATGGATGCTCAGACACATGAGAATTTAGATATTATTGAAGCTCCCGATAACGTAGGCAGGGGGGCATCTAGGGAGTGGGTGGAGCAGATAGTCAAGCAGCGCAAGCCAGATTTATTGATAGTTGATAATTTTAATCGGATTGGCGGAGGCGGCTCAGATCAAGACAAGTACAATGAACAAGCCCTGTTGGCGCAGTTTCTCAAAGATTTCGCTGAGAAAAAAAACTGCTGCATAATCGGAGTTCACCACATCGGGAAGGCATCACAAAAAGAAGTTAGACCACCGGAACAGCTCACTATGGCCGATGCAGAGGGGACAGGGCAACTTGCGAATATAGCTTTGTGGGCCTTGATAGTTGGCAGGTATAAGAAGTTTTCAGGGGAAGGAACGCCAGACAAAGAAGACCTTGCTAGGTTTTGCATCAAGGTAGACCGAGATAGATTTGACGGTTTTCAGGGGTATGGGCATTGGTATTTTTACAAAGGAGAGTTCTTATCACATGAGGACTATCAAGACAGGCAAAGCATGTGGCACAATGAATAATTTATAATTTAATTTTTTAGTATGGCTAGAGAACACAAGAGCGAAAGTATGCGGGAGATAGGGCTAAGGATGATGAACGCTCCATCAGTTGTTGATATGACTGACGACAAGGCGAGAAGTCTGTTTATGATTTATGATTACTTCTGTTCGAGAGGTAACGCAATGTACAAAAGGAGCTTTGACCCCAATTATGCAATGGAGAAAATGCGAGGATTGTTTCATTTGTTTCAGGCTTATGGGCTACAGGAAATGGAGCACGATTTCGGGAGCGAATCTATGGAAGACCATGATAAAATCTTCCGCACCTTTGTTGAGCAAGTAGAATCTAACGAACTAACAGCATGAAACTAAAATGCAACAGATGCAAGAAGGAAGTACATGTACTGCTAACGCTAAAACCGATAGCGGTACGCCCTCAATTACTTAAAGACCCGACTTGGTCAGCTAGTCCAAAGTGGACATTCATGATCGGGGCTGAGTGTGTGGAGTGCGAGACTCACATCAAGTTTGTGAAACAAACGGACGTGCTCATTAAGAATCTTTTTGATAGGCTGCCAGTTATCAACTCGGACACGTTTTCTTGGTCGGGGTGAAAATCAATCCCGACAGCCAGCTAGATATCAACGGAGAGGTATCTAATTCTATCCCTACGACGTTTTCGGGGGTAGCACGACTCAATGTGCCACCTAGGGAATTGAGTCGCTTAGAAACGATCCTCGTGCGTTTTAGAGGGTATCAGTTCCGGAGGATAGCACTTTGAATTCTGTGGAGCCTACTTTTTTGGCTCCACTATGCCATAAATAGCGAGCTTGTTCTTTTGCTTCAAAGATTGTCTCAGCCTCAATCGTTAAGTGTCCAGTTTCAATCACTTGGATTTCGAGGTGAAAAATTTTCTTAGTCATTATATAGGGATTAAAAGTTTTTAGAGGTTGAACATGTACTCGTGCCAGCAGTCCTCGCAGACTGTTTCGTTTTCGTCTTTTCTGTAGTGGCTATCGGTTGTTTTCTCTCCGCACTCTTCGCAAGTATATTTTTTCATGGGTTTAGTTGTTAATTGATTTGTGAAGCATTTCAAGTTGCTCCTCTGTAATATTTGTGTAGTCGTTTATCAATGTCTGATATGCTGTTGCTAATTCAAAGCATTCGTCTTCGTCTAAGTTGTCAAAAATTGTGTCAAAGTATTGTTTGAAAGCTCTGTTTAATAAGTAGCGTTTCATTCTGTATATCTCTTTTAGGTTTAATGGTTCAGTTTTCATTTTGTTGTTGATTATAAGTTGAATAAGAATTTTGCTCCATAGACTACGGCTACATCTAGCACTATAATCCATAAGAGCAATTTGATTTGAAAGTCTAGCATGGTTTAGTTGTTAGTAATTGATTTTGACATGATTGACTAGCTCGTTTATATCCTCCATCACCTCGTTAGATAATGGTTGGCTGATAAAATCCTCGTAGCTTTCAATCTTGCCGATTGTTTTAATAATCCAGTAGACGTGATGTTTTAGTTGATTATCGTTCATGTGGTTTAGTTTTAAAGCCCTCTATTAGTTGGGGCTGATTGTTAATTGAGCCAGTCTTGTCCATCGACATATACCGCCAGATGGTTCGAGTAATTATTATCTGCAATGTATCTGCAAAGTTGGTATATCACATGATCGTTTGTCCCATTGTCCATAGCTTCGGCAATCTCTTGTGCGTTTGGTGAGCCTGTAGCAAAGTATTGCATTACTTGATTGTAGAACTGTTTAGCGTTATAAGGTGCGCCCGCTTGTCGGTCTTGTATTAAATCGATAATCATATTAGTTTTTGTTAAGCCCTCTATTAGTGGGGCTGATTATGATGGGAAGCTACCTAGTGAATATATGCAATCCTCGGTCATTTGCTCTGTATCTTTTCCATAGTCGGTATATGTTTCCTCATAAATCCGAAGCTCGGTTGCTCCGTCTTTGTGCCAGTCTGATATAATTGCTTGCGCCTCTTTAAGCGTAGCAGTCCAGTCATCGTTGCCATTCGTGAATACGTGATATAATGTTTTTGTTTTAGTTTTCATTTTGTTTTTTGTTAAGCCCTCTAATTAAAGAGGGCAAGTGATTAGTAAAGTGTACCGTCTACTGTAAAATCGTAGCCGTTGGCCCGTAGTGTATCCTCGATCGTTTCAAAGCTAGTGAGATACTCATACTCACTTCTCAGCATAGACAAGTAGTCCTCTAGTAGTGCGCTTTCAAATTCTTGTGTGATAGAGTCCTCGTCTGCAATATCCTGATTTAATCCCAGTTGTGTTTCAAAGTGTAAGGCCGTTTTGTATGTTTCGCAGCTTTCCCCATGATTAGCTTTTATTCGCCTGATTACCTCATGGGGATCCTCTGTAAGTTTTCCGTTGATAGTTCTATGGTCTAGGTGGAACTTCTCAACCTCTAGTCCGAGCTCTTTGGCTTCGTCTTGGATATGATCCCACCAGCACCAGTATTCAACATTGATTCCGCAATGATCTTCAATGGCCTTGTCTTTGGCCTCTTGTGATAGTTCCTCGAATTTGTATAGTTTTATTTCAATAGTTCTCATTTTATAGTTTGTTAAGCCCTCTATTAGTTGGGGCTAGTTAAAATTTAATTGCTTGCGTGTTGTATAATGGATTGATTCTGTTAGCTTTTTATAGGCTTGCTCTAACTCTTCGGATTCTTTTAGGATTTGATCGATATTTTCTAGATCCGCTTTGAGTTGTGCTAGTGCCTCATGTCTTCCCTCGATATAATCATGGCAATTTTGAATAATTTCAGGGTATCCATCTTCGCTTTTAAACCAGATTGTCGGCTCATAGTCTGCAAAATAGTCGCTGTTTGCTTCATAGGTGCGATTAGTAAGCCATAATTTCAGGCGTGGAGTAAATTCAAGTTCAAAATATGCCGATTGCCCTAGTTCCTTGATTGCGTTTAGTCCACGTTTAGAGATTTGTTTATGGTGCTTGACTGTTTCAAGCCCCTTGATTGCAAGCTCGACGGCTTCAATATGTAGCTCATTTTGTTTGATAGTTTTTTCTATGTTTGTCTGTAAGTCCTGCTTGTTTAAGTGTAAGAAAATCATGCTGTAAGTGTTTAATGATTAGGTGAGCCTTTTTAAATCATGCTCAGGATTGAGGTTAGGCTAGTAGCCAGTCTCCTATATTGCGACTAAAGTCGCTTGAGTCAGCGATATCATCAGCACATGCGTACCATTCGGGCGCAAAATCTTCGAGCTTTTCATCTAGTCTATTGACTAGGTAAACCGCATTTTTAAGCAATTCAATTAAGTCCTCTTTTGAGAAGTCCTGAATGCTTGATGCTTCTGTAATGTTTTGGGTCGCTTTCATATTCATAATTAAGAAGTAAAAAGAATATAGTAGTGAACAATAATCCACGAAAAGAAGTATAGCCAGACGGCAATACCTATGATGTGAAATATCTTATCGTGTTGCATATTGGTATGGGTTAAATGCTACGCTTGACATACTAGCACGACTCTCTAAATAAATGCAAGTGTATTTACATTTTTAGTTTAAACTCAGTATTGCATGAATTCAATAGTATGTTCTAATCAAGCCCTTGATTTTGCTCTGTTTAGTATTTCGTCAAGTCTATACACGTTTAATTAATATAGTGTTATATGTCAATGTTCAAAACTTGTGCAAAACTTTGGCTGGACAGTTACGCAATCCCCCTTGCTTCGCCCTCCTCATTTGCTACACCTATCCCGCACAATGTATATTGTCAAAGACTATCCCTGTTCTGCCCTTGTTTAAGCCATCATAATTTGTGGATATGATATGCAAACATGGGTTGCACACAATGAGGGTGCTAATTTTTGAGCACGTCAACGCAGAGCATTGCGCTTGTGCAAGCCAAGAACACACGATTGAAGCAGATTTTCGAGGGGGCATAGGGGGGTTTGCGGGGGCGTGGTAATTTCTAGTGTCAAGCTCCGCACAATCTGAAATTTAGACCAAATCCTATTTGACATAATGAAGCAAACCAGTATGATCTAACTATGACAGAAAACAATCTCCCTGAGAACACAGACCTGAACCAGTCAGTCCTCGGCTGGCTATTGAAGAACAAGCTCAAGAATGAGCGTGGAGATCCCCTCGGCTTCGATGAGCATTATTTCATGATTGAGCCTTACCGGGACTGGCACTGGAAGCAATGCTGCATGAAATCCGCTCAGATTGGCTGGTCTACTTTAGCTATATTGAAAACATTGTATGGTTCGATTCATCGTGGGCTTAACTGTATTTACACTCTCCCCACTTTTGATGATGTAAAAGATTTCGTCCCATCTAAGGTGAACAAAATTATTGAGGATAATCCTCCCTTGCTGCGTGTAGTGGGGAAATCTGACACCTTGACAAAGAAGGCTATAGGGAATAATTTCATCTGGTACAGAGGCACACATGGAAAGAAGGCAGCTATCATGCACACCAGTGACTTAAATGTATACGATGAGGTTGACGCATCCAACTTAGCTACTATAGATACGTATTCTTCTAGGCTACAGAAGTCTAAGTACAAGGGTGAATGGTATTTTAGCAACCCAATCCGTCCAGGAGGGATAGATCAGATGTATATGAACTCAGATATGAGGCGTTGGATGATCCAATGTTCTAGGTGCAATCATTATCAGGATTTGCGTTACGACTTAAATGTTGATGAAGACCAGAAGATATATATATGTGCAAAGTGCAAGCAGCCATTGAGCGAGGAAGACAGGCACGACGGTGAATGGGTGATAAATCAGAAAGGGAAGGAGATGCACGGCTATCACATAAATCAGCTTATGTGTCCTTGGGTGAGTGCTAAGGAGCTTGTTTATTTGAAGGAGACTAAGAGTCCGGAGACATTTCATACAATGATATTAGGTCTTCCTTATATTGCATCTGAGGACAAAGTACCGCCAGAGATGATAATCAATAATATTGTAGCTGAGGAGAATCCTAAGATGCGAAATGCGATGGGGGTAGATGTTGGGTATCATCACAAGCATTATGTATTAGGGAATCATGATGGGATATTCCAGACAGGCTCAGTTGAAACCTGGGATGAGATAGAGAATTTAATGATGAAGTACAAGCCGGTCACAGTGATTGATGCGATGCCTGACTCATATCCCAGGAGGAACTATATTGAGAGGAATGGAGCACCTAAAGGAGTTCAGGTTTATTGTTGTTTTTACAAGAAGAATTTGATGCGTAAGGAGCTGTATCAATGGGGTGAGAAGAAGCAGCAAGGCTTTGTATATATGGAGAGGACTAAAGCAATTGACGAGGCAGTAGCTAGTATTAAGGGGGGGGACATGGTGTTTAATGCACCTGGTAGATCTTCTCAGTCTTATGCTGATAGTGAGCTGAAGGAGTTCATTTTCCATTGGGGGAATATTTATAAGGTAACGGAGGAGAATCAGGTTGGTATACCAGAGAGTCGTTGGGAGAAGCAGGGGCATGAGCACTTAGTCCACTCTACTGTATATTTCCAGGCAGCGTTAAGTAAGGTACAGAGGTTAAGAGCTGGTACTAGGACAGTTGAGCCTTGGGTGAGTACAGGTATTGAGATCATTGGAGAAGAGATGGCAGCGTTACCTATACTAGCTAAGGAGCCTGTAAGGGAAGATGATTGGATATATTCTTGAAGTAATGTATAATATATTGTGTTAACGTATATATATGAATAGACAACAAAGTACGACACAAGCTGATGATAATTTACAGGAAGGTTTAAAGGGGCAGTTGTTGAATACCCCGGAGATGGATCTGGAGGATGCAGACCTGATAGCTATTGCTAACGGGTATATTGACGATGCTAAGCCATTGTTCACTAAGATGAAGAAGAGGATGGACAAGCATGAGAGCTATTATTTAGGGCATCAGTTGAACAGTAAGCGGTTGAAGCAGTATGAGGCTAGGATAGTATTGAATAAGTTGTTTCAGAGTTTAGAGACAGTATTACCTAGAGCTACTAGTAATTTACCAGCTCCGCAGGTGAGTTTACCACCTAACGATGATTCGAGTTCTGAGGTTGATAACCGGGTTTATTCAGACAATTTAGAGGAGATCATGTTAGCTATAGCTGACGAGAATAAGATCGCTCAGTTATTGAAAGACTTTTTGAGATTTCAGGAGTTGTATTTTATTGGTGTCTTGAAGTTTGGGTACGATGAGGAGACTAAGGAGATCTGGGTTGAGAATGTTCGACCTCAGAGGATTTTGTTGCCACCTAATCAGAGTGGTGAGTATGTAATTGAGTATCATGTTGATAGCTTAGGGTTCTTATTAAATAAATTCCCTGATAAGGAGAAGGAGATTAAAGAGGCTATAGCTGAGATGAAGGGAGGGGAAGGCAACGGTAAAGGTTCACAGGTTGGTTATTACGAGATCACTACTCCTCAGATGAAGTTCTGGAAAATAGCTGATGTTGTATTGGAGAAGATTGAGAATCCACACTGGAATAAGAAGGGAAGGAATTTCTGGACGACTGCACAGACAGATTATATATTTAGTGATTTATGGACACTTGGATTAAACCAATATGCTCAGACTACATTAGTTGAGCAGATCATGACGATCCAGGATGCTATTAATAAGAGGAAGAGACAGATCTCAGATACATCAGACAAAGCTAATGGTGTACTTGTAGCTTATGGAGGTCTTGGGATCACGAAGGAAGAGGCAGCTGTTATTGAAGATAAACGTAAAGAACCTAACGGTGTAGCCTGGCTAGAGAACGGTAATCCTGGTTCAGTACAGGAGTTCGGTGGCAAACAGCTCCAGCCTTTTGTATTTAATGATATGCTCCAGTCTATTGCTGAGATTGATAATATATTTGGTACACACTCGACTACTAGAGGAGAGAAGACTCCAGGTGAGGAGACATTTGGTGGTAGACGTTTATTGAAGGAATCGGATCAGGAAAGGATCGGAGAATTAGTACAGATGTTAGAGAGGGTGATGGAAGATCTGTATAAAGCTTTCGCTCAGCTTATTATTGTACATTTTAAGAAGGCTCATTTCGTTCCGTTTATTGGAAAAGATGGGACAAGTAAGCAGTTAAAGATTGATAAGAACGTAATTGAAGAGGGAGCTAATATTAAGGTTAGACAAGGGTCTACCTTGATTAAGGATAAGGTAGCTGAGGCTGCTGAGGCTATCCAGCTCTGGCAGATGAAAGCAATTGATATAATTTCGTTACATGAACGTCTTGGTGATCCTCATCCGTTTAAGACAGCTGAGAGAACTATGATGATGCAATTAGCTCCAGAGCAAGTCTTTGCTAGAGTTAAGAGTGAATACGATGCAGCTACTAAGGGAGATAAAGAGGAGAAGGTTATGATATCTATCTTACGAGCTGGAGCTGAGAATAAAGCTCTTGCTAAAGGACAGCCAGTTCCTCCGTTTGAAGGAGCTACACCTCAACATCTAGCGTTACATCAGCAGTTAGTGATGGATATGAAAGAAGCTGGAGCACTAACTCCAGAGATAGCGAAGGTGATTAAGGAACATATGTTAGCTGAGGTTGCTACCGTCAAAGCACAAGCTGGTACTGCGAGGGAAGAGATAGCCGCTCAAGAGTTTACTGGAGGGACATTTGACAGTGCAGCGTAATTATTGTTAAGATTACAGTGTATAGTTCAAATCTTTAATAGATTATATGGATGAACCAAATGCCGAAGCTGCTGATGCAGCAGGAGTGCAACCAGACTCCCCTGAAGTCGGCAATCAGGAAAAGGTTGAACCAGATACCGATTCTAACGTCAGTGAAGACGCTAAAACACAGGACGGAGAATCTGAGAGCGAGGCAGACAAGCCTGCTGATGAACAAAAATCTGAGTCAGATGATGACAAGAAAGACATTCCCCAGGAGTTTCATAAACATCCTGCATGGCGTAGACAGCAGCGAAACAACAGGCGATTAAAAGCTCAAGTTGAGCAGCAGTCTAAAGATATGTCAGAGATGGCGAATCTCTTGAAGGAGGTGGTGGCTCTTCAGAAAGGGGAAGATTATACACCGGAACAGGGGGAGGACACTGTGCCAGATATGGCAGAAGTCCTCGATCAAGAAATGGATAACTTGATTGACGAGTTATCTAAAGAGGGGACAAATTTAACATCCTCTCAGGAGCAGGAGATCATGGATATTGCTAATGAATACGGTCAAGATATTGACGGTAAGCAGATCCCACTCTCTCCTAAGCAGGCATATAAGGTTTATCTGAAGTTATCAGGTGGATCTAAAGCTGCAACTGATAATGATGGAGCTGAAGAAGAACCAGAAGGCACTGAGAAGAAAGTCTCCACCAGATCGAGCAAAACGTCTGGTGAAAAGGATCTCGGTAAGATCAAGATCAGGGTTAATAAGACGGACTCACTTGATGATGTCGTCGCCAAAGCAAAGGGGTATATAAAACAATATCACCCCGATAAATAAAATTTAATTGGTAATCATGACTTTTGATGACGTTGTGACCTCGGTCACGCAGGATCATATTGTACCGAAAGTGTTTGATACTGTCCTTGGTTCAAATGTATTGACTATGAGACTCATGGGAAATGCAGTACCTTGGAAAGGAGAAACATATAAGGTTACAGTTAAGACTAGCTCATCGACTGCTGGTGGATCGTATGATGGTTTCGATACTTTCAGTACGACTCGACCAAACACTCGTGTGCAAATGTCTTTCAATCCTAAAGCATACTACCAATCTGTTGTGTTATCTAATCTTGAAATGGCGGTCAACGCTAAGACAAGAGAAGGTGTCCTCGACCTTTTAAGTGTTGAGATGGCATCTGCACAAGATGACATGGCTGATGGTGTCGGTACTGCGTTCTATAGCGACGGTACTGGAAATTCTAGTAAGGATTTCACTGGTCTAGCTGCTGCCGTTGATGACGGTTCAGTAGCGGCTACATATGGAGGTCTAGCTAGAGCTACATATACAACATTACAAGCTAATGTTACTTCAGGAGTTGGAGCTTTGACTCTCTCTGGTATGGCAACTATGTATGATAGTTGTACCGTTGGAGGAGACAATCCTACTCTAATCGTAACTACGGAGGCTGTATGGGCGTTCTACGAACAGCTTCTACAACCTACAGTAAGAGCAGGTTACGATGCTTCAGGTTTCGCTCAGGTCACTAAAGGAGGCATTTCAGCTTCACGAGGTGCGCTTAAAGGAGAAATCGGATTCGATGCTCTATGGTATAGAGGAACACCAGTTGTTAAGGACGAAAAATGTACCGCAGGGTATATGTACTTCCTTAACGAGAAGTACCTTAAATGGGTCAGCCTACCACATCCAATCCATTCTACGACTGGACGAGGTGGAGGAATGATCGACGGTTACTACGAGCAAGAAGGACTCATGCCATTTACTTGGACAGGTCTGAAAGAACCGGTCAATCAAGACGCTGAGATTGGTCAATTCCTAGCTTACGGTGATCTAGTAAACCACAATCCTAACAGAAGTGGAGTACTACAAGGCGTAACATCAGTATAATATAACCTTGTAATCTTATGGTTAATGCAGAAGATTATATCCCAGCTCTCAAGTTCGGTGCGACTCTCAAGTCCGATGATCTTGGAGCGGATATTGTAACGGGGGCTAAAGTAGCTGATGACGCAATCAGTAAAGAACATTTGGATTCTGGCATCGAACCTACAGATATTTCTGTATTCGGGAATAAGCACACAACAAGTGGTGGTGCTGCTGCTGAAGCTATTACTGTCACAGGTGCGCTTTCGACAGATAAAGTTTCAGTCACTCTAGTAGATGATGGTACGAACAATGTAACAATCGCCAAGGCTGTCATGACGACAAATACGTTGACGGTTACATTTTCTGGAGATCCAAGTAATGATACTATTATTGATTACGAAATTTTCAGGGCTGCGGCCTAACGAGTTGAAAAATCTCTAAAATTTTCAAAATTGATTTAAAATTTAATTAAGTAATATGGGTGCTTCAATCTTTTCGGAGATAGCTTGGAAGACTGCCCTCACAGACTCTAGTACCACTGCTCAAGAGCAGGTCGGGATACTACGGTATGAGTTCGACTCAACCAATGCTCTACGAGGATTCAGATACATGCAAGCTGCTGCCGATACAACTGTGGCTTCTGGTGTCGCTCTAGCGTATTCAGATACGTTGCGACAAACAGCTTCGTCTGATATTTCAGATGCTAGTCCAAATCAACCAGCTGGTGTTGGTATCGGAGCTATTGCTGCTTCATCTTATGGATGGGTGCAATGTTACGGTTATCACGCTACTGTTAATACCAATGGAGATGATGATATCGCTGATGGCGATACTATCATCCTTGGAGCTGATGGTGTTGTAAACAGCGTCACTGCTGGTACAGCTTCTACATACAAACCTCTTGGGGTGGCTGTAGCTGCTGATGTCGATGGCGATGATACTGTGGCAACTTTCTTAGATTGTGCTTAACAATTTATCCTTCCTTCTTCGCAAGAAGAGGGTTGGACAAGTCGTTAAATATATATTCTTTAATTTTATACAATGGCTAAAGGAAATACAGGGCAGGATCACTTGCCTATCGAAACTCAAATTAGAACAGTTACTAATCCATTAAATGTGCCATTCACACATACATGGGGTGGGACACCGTTTACTGTTGAAGCAGGGAAAACACAGCAATTCCCAGGGCATATCGCAATCCATCTAGCTAAACATTTAGCTGATTTCATTCTTATTAACCTTGGCAGATTCCACGATATTCTACGTGGAGATAAATTAGTTGCACAAACTATGACACGTAAAGAACGTGGAGAAGTGATGCAAGCTCTACTAGATCGAGAAACTAGTGTTGACGTACCAGCTATAACTAGTGAGATTAAGGAAGTAGTTCAAGATTTCAAGGGGAAGAAAGCTGACAAGCCAGAGCTTATTGGAGAAATTCCTTTAGAGAAAGGAGAGGCTGAAGAAGTGGCTGAGGGATCGGAAGAAGCCCCTGCTGGGGAGCAGACTCCTGAAGAAAGATTCGCTGAATTGAAAGAAATTGGGTGGATGCACTTAGACAAAGGTCAGAAAAAGGAGTATAGTAGTCTTAAGAATGCTTTAACGTAATAGTGTATGGCAGACAAAGTTTTTGGAGGGTTAAAGCCTAGTGCTAATGGCCCACGAATACATACAGGCAGTAGTATCTCAACATCGGATGCGACAACAGTAGCGCAAGATTCACCATTAGCGTATACTACAGCCAATCTTACTTTAGCTATTCCTACGAATGCAGCTGAGGTTTCATTGAGGCCAAGCACAGATTTGAGGGTATCGGCTAATTCTGATCCAGCAGGAGGCGATTCATATTTCGTAATGGAAGCTGGAGAACGCATTGTAATTGGTGTAGCTAATATAGCTAATTTATATGTAGCGGGTAATGCTTCAGCAGGAACTCTTCAATTTTATTTCATAACTGTGTAAAGCTATGGGACTAGGATTGAACCCATCATCGGGAGGTAGTAGTGCTGGCGAAGCAGGTTACATTGCGCCAGATGAGCAGTATAAAGTTGTATTTTTTTACGATGATTTCATTACATATCATTCAGGTACAGTTGATCCCTGGGTTGCATTTCATTCAGGTTCCGCAGTAGGTTTTGTAGCTAGTCCAAGTGATTTTACAGATCATCCAGGTATAGCGAAGCTTGGCACAAATGGTTTAAATAATTACTGTACTTTAGCTACAGGTTTATATGGATCATTCTTATTAGGAGATGGTGAAGATACGCAGACATGGATTACACGGATACAGAGTTTATCTACAGCTGGGAATGTTATGACTTCATATATGGGGTATAGATATGCAACTAGTTGGAGTGCGATAAGTTCTTGGCCAGACGGTATTTGGTTTGAATACAATTTTGATGAGTCGCCTAATTGGAGAGTTACTACGAGACGGAGCGGCACATCAACTACAACAGCAACGAGTGAGGTAGTGGATACTGATTGGCATAAATTTGAGATTATAGTAAATGCGGACGCAACTAGTGTAGTGTTCAAGATTGATGGTACAGTAGTAGCAACACATACGACTAATATTCCAACGACGACAACGAGGTCAATGGATAGAGTATTGTTGTCGAGAAGAATTTCTTATGCGTCTGGATCTAAATTTATGTACGTAGATTTCTATTCTCATAAGAAAGTACTAACTAACCCACGATACTAATGTCATATTTAAGCTTAGGAGTTGAGGCAACAAGAAATTCTGGTCGAGTCATCACCGACGACATTGAACTTGTTAAGAAACTCTCAATAGCAAAATTAGCGGATGATATTAATTTATTTGATCCTAGAGCAAATTTCCACGACAACTTTGATGTTGAAGCTGGGACAGAAGGAAATTATGCTTCTAAAGCAGTAGGAGCAACCTGGGCTTCTAAAGCTGCAAACGGATTTTATTCAGGTTATTATAAGTCGATTCAGGAAACCACTCTTGATGATGACTTGCGACATTGGTATGAATTTGCAAGGGATTGTGACGATTCGATTGGTAGTGTAAATCTAACTCCGGACTTTGATACGTTTGTATTAGGTACTATTGGATACGCATTCGATAGTGATGGAGGTAAATCAGCCTCAGCCACTACATTCACTGGTTTTGCAAATGCAGCAGCTTGGACTATTTCCTTTGCATATAAAGCTAATGCAGCAGCGACAGGGGAGACATTACTAGAATTAGCTAATACTTCTGGCAATGATTACATCGAGATTATAATTAATGCTGGCGATATTACGGCTACTTATTACGATTCAGTACCTGCGGCAAAATGGACAGTGACTAGAACAATTACACATGGTACGAGTGTTTTCCATCAGGTGACTCTTGTACATGCAACTAATGGAACAGTTTCCTTATATGTTGATGCTCTAGCTACCGTTACAGATGTGGAAGGGGCTACGTATAATTACAGTACGATTAACGGAATCTACCTATTAAGAGATGAAGCTGGAGGTGGAGGTTCTAAAGCTGATGTTGTGATTGATGAGATCGGAATTTTCGATGCAGCGAAAACTGAAGCTTGGCATGATTCTATATACAACGCTGGAAACTTTGTTTCATATCAGCCGATTGATTACACGAATATTACTGCTGAAGACACAAGTTGTTTAGCTTGGTTGAGATTTGATGGAGATTTAAGAGATAGGAAAGAATACATTTTTGATAATCCTGATGTTGCTGACGCAGGCTCGCCAACATACGTTGCGGCTGGGGATGCAATATTCTCAGGGGTGCAAGCTTTAGAGGGTGCAGCGGATGTCGGTAGAGTCTTTGATTGTACATCTAACTTTGCAGGTGGAGACTTTACAATTTCTTTCTTCATACAGAGAGATCCGGGTATTGCTGGAGATGAAACATTGTGTACTTTCTCCAATGGGTCAGATGCGATGTTCATGTTTATAGACTCTTCAATGCGGATTAATGTTGAGGGTGATGAAGGGGATGAGTTTGAACTACAGTCTTCAGCTATCAGCACAAATGCCTGGCATCATATAGCGGTTACGTTTGATGGTACAGATGCTTATACATTATATGTGGATGGTGTATCAGAGGATACAACAACCTCAGACGGTACTGACAACTATTCAGACTACGATCAGTTTATCTTAATGGGAGACTATGATGGAGCTTGGTCTGAGAACTTTGTAGGGAATATGGATGAATTTGGATTCTTTGATGAAGAGAAAGATCTTGCATGGTCGCAAGGCTCTTATGGTAATACACCATTAGATGATGAAGGTAATACTGATGTAGCTATTGTTCAAGCTAGACGTTATGAAATATTCCAGGCAGCAACCGTTACTATGGGGCTAACTTCTCTGGGAGATGCTATTGATTTATTTGTTTCAGTTGAGGCGATTAGAGTTACTACGTTATCGGGGGCCGGTGAAGGTAGTGCAAGTATCACATTTGACATCGTGTTATCTGGTGCATTAGGGACGCTATCAGACCAGCAAGTGAATGAATGGATATTCTTAGGAGAAGATGATTGGCCAGGCGTAAAGAATTCAGTACTGACCTTTAATATTACGCCAACAACGAAAGGTGAACCGACTTTATATTATCCAGTTTTTGCAGGATTTAATCTTGAGGCAATAGTAGCCGCAACAGCAGACTCAATAACTATCTAATTTAATTACACTATGGCTACAACATTATATGAGGACGTATCGAAGAGTATGACGCATTTCGACATACAGGAGGCAGACATGCCGTATACTATTACACGAATTAGTGATGTATTTTTATTGATGACGATTGAATCTGATGGAGTTTTAAATTTACCAGCAATTAGTGAGCGGTCACAGAGAATTATTATTCATGATTTCGATATTAGTTTCGCTCCTGATAATAAATTAACAGTCACTCCTAATGTAGCTCAGAACGATTTAATTGGTATAGAGGGTGAGACTTCCCTAGATATGATTAGAGCAGGTGAAACTTTAGTAATACAATCTGTTTGGGTAGCAGAGGATGAAGAAGGACTTTGGGAGATTGTAAGTGATATTGAGAGAAAAGGGAAAGGAGTAGATATAGCTAGTACGAATGATGTTGATATTCCGTTGGCTGGTAAATTCTTTGATGTTACTGGTACAACTCAAATTAACCGGATTAGTGATATAGGCTTCTACGGTGGTGAAGACTTCTTCCTACAGTTTGATGGAGTAGTGACTGTTAAAGATAATCAAGCTGGTGCTGGCGATTATGCTTCAATCTTACTTACCGGTTCAGGGGACTATGTGTCAGCAGCAGGGGGTATATTGCATGTAATTTATGACGGTAGCGACTTTAAAGCTTATCCAGTGTTCGCAGAGTAATCCTATGAATCATGGCAACTTTACAATACGACAACGTATCAAAGCAGGAGAAGACGTATGATATTGATGACACTGATTCAGTACGAACTAAGAGATAACTAAGCATGACTGATTTAGACGTAATACAGCGAGACATAAAATATATGCGAGGAGAATTTGATACCTTGAAGAATGATATCAAACAAGAGATGCGTAGCATCTATAAGAAGTTAGAATATGAAAATCTGACTAAGACTTACGCTACGAATGATGATGTGAAGAATGTGAAAGATCAGGTCGTAAAGCTGGAGAATAATCAAAGATATGTTGTATATACGGTACTAACAGTGGTTATTGTGGGAACTATTAAGTTAATGCAAATAACAACATGAAACTTCTGCAATGGTTAAAGCAAGTTGAGATAATATTTCGCCAAGTAGCGTTAATCTTTACTTTAATTGCAATGATAGTAGTTATGTTCTGGTCGCTAGACTCCAGGATACCTTTAACAGTAGAATCGCCAATGCTAATAGTTGATGATAATTTTCAGGCAGGAGACACGGCAGGATATATAATAGATTATTGTAAGACTATAGATAAACCCTTTGTTTTATCTCGTGAATTGCATCGGCAAGATGATCGCTTAGATATTATTGGTTTACCTACTTATAGTGTAGGCACACCACTTCCGATGGGGTGTCATGAATTAGTTTCAAATAATATCCGTTTACCAGTTGATTTAGATCCGGGACATTATAAGATGGTAGTATACATTCGATACCAAATAAATCCGATTAAAACTCTGTATATCGAATTTGAGACAACAACCTTTAACGTAATGTAATGTCTGACCAATATCTAGCTGATGTTCGAGCCAAGGCACAGCAGGCTGAAACACAGCTACAAAGATTTATGAATGCTAAAGATAAGTTAATTAAAGAGATCAACGATCTTAATGCTCAAAAGAGACAAGCCCAAGAAACTATAGGATTTTTCCTTTCTATAGAATTTACAGCGATGTTGAAACAAATTAAGGGATATAGGGCTGAAGCTGAAAAAGAAAAGCATAACAACTCAGAATTTCTTTCGAGGATGCGCTCTAAGGCAGAAAAAATAAGAGAAGATAAAGAGAGGCTGGAGGAAAAAGAACAAGCGTTAGAGAGCGAATCTGAGCGTCTGGTAGCACAGGCGGGAGAGCAAGCTGCTCAAGCAGTGAATTTAGAGGATTTACTCCAAACCTTGCAACAATTGATGGATACGGCTAGTGAGGATCAAGAGTTGAGTCAAAAAGATCGTGAGGAAGCTCAACAAATTTTAGAGAATGCTGAGGGAATTTTAGGGAACACAATGACAGAAGTTGAAAATAAGAGTATAATCATAGGTGAGAAAGAAAGATTGGTTGATAAGAAGTATCAGATTGCAGTAGTCCGTGAAGAATTGTTAGATCAGAAAGAGGAATGGATTAAGGTACAAGAGAAAAAGATCAGCCAGCAATGGGATCAAATCCTAAAATCTAAACAATATCTTGATGAGCAATGCAGTGAGAGATGAAAATAGAGTTACTTCTGAGCTAGGAGTTAGTGATGCTGACGGGACAACACCAGTAGGTGTAACGGTAGATCCAACTACTCAAAGGCTACAAGCTCGTATTGTTAGTTTAGGAGCAAGTGCGACTGTAGGCACACGTATTGTAAGAGATGATAATAATGTACCAGTGAAGGCAGGAGCAAGTTCAGTAGATGATGCGCCTATACCTTTACACACAACTCCTGACGGAGCATTACTAATTAACAACAGTTAAATATGGCTGAAGCAGAAAGAGATAACAATTACGTAACGGTAATGTTGGGCGTAAGCTCAGTAGATGGGACTACTCCGGTTATGGTGAAGGTTAATCCGGTGACAGGTCGTATGTTAGCTGACGCTGATATAGTCTGGCCTAGTAGAGCGGTGGCAGCAGGGGAGGCTACAGATGCTCCTACAAGTGCTGATGGAATTGTTCAATATTCAACAGATGGAGCACAGGCTTTGACGGTGACCTTGCCAGAAGCTGCGAGTAATATTGGTACAGAATTGACATTAACATTTGAAACAGATGGTGGTCAGGATATTACAGTGAATAGGACTGGAGCGGATACATTGGATGAAAACGCTGATACAGGGAATACAAGTTTTGTGATGGCAAACGCTGGGGAAACTATTGTTCTGAGAGCTATTCAAGATAATATCTGGCTAGTAGTAGCGAGAGTTGGAGGTACTTTAAGTTAAACACCATGCCTAAAAAACCAATAGCGGTCTATGATGACTTTAACACAGGCATAGCTGTAAATCCTGACAAGGGCTATCATGGTATGTATGGTTTTGACATATTCGCACTACCAGGCGCACTATTAACTAATTATGAATTCCAGCCTGATGACGATACAGCTATTACGACTAATGATGATCCGATTGTATGGTTTGAAATCTATGATGAAAATGGATTAGCGCCTAAGCTATATGGGTATGATAATTATGGGGTGCTATATGTACGAGAGAGCGGTACTTGGACTGAACTACGTGATACATGGCAGAGCAATGGTCATGGATTAAAAGCGTTTGGAACTTCATTGTATTATTTAAGGAGAGACTATCTAGGTAAATTGACTGGCGATGATACAGTTGGAGGTAATTATAATGACACATTCAAAAGCATCCCTTTTTCGTTTTCATTAGGAGACTATGGTCAGATGGTTGTTTTTGCAGGTAGCTTATACATCCCTAATGGTCGTTATGTATCAAAATTAGACTCAGATGAGACTACATTCACATCAGCGGCTTTAACATTAGCTGTTGGGTATGAGATACGATCTGCAACTGTATGGAACGATTATATTGTTTTAGGAACGAAAAGTAGCACAAGATCAATTGATGAAAAAATCGTATTATGGGACGGAACAAGTGATGCACCAAACATTATTATTGACATACCAAAGCCGGGCGTGAGTGCATTATTTAATTGGGATAATTTATTATTGGCATTTATTGGTGACAAGATTTATTACTATACTGGTTCTGATTTTGCTATTTTAAGAAGACTACCAAAGACAGCTCAACGTACTGAATCATATCCTATATCTATTAGTATCTGCCCCGGAGCTGTTACACAGTTCGGGGATCGTATATTATTTGCAGCAACTTCGGGGACAGCTCAGTTCCCCTCCGGTGTATATGCGCTTGGACGGCCAGATAAGGATCATCCGATAGCGTTGACTTTAGAGTCCATCGCAAGCACTGGTGAATTATACAATATCACTATTGGAGCCTTATCTAGTTTTGGTACACTTAATGGTATCCCTATGCTATATTTAAGCTATGAAGATGCACATACGGCAGGGGTCGATGTACGTCAGGCTTCTGCATTATATAGAATTGAAGACAGTTATCTTATCTCACCTGTGTTGACGCTACCTGAAGCTGGTGGATTAGTGCAAGGGGTACGCATACGTTTCATGGAAGCCTTGAGGGAATCAAGATCAGTGGGGCGAGTGACTGTCTATTATCGAGTTGATACAGATATTGTGTACCATAATGATATATCTAACTGGACAGAGTTAGGTGAGATCGACAATGACCCGACTAACGGCAACGATAATATGGATGATATATTATATGGCCTATGTATACGACCAGATCGTATCCAATTTAAATTTGTGAATCATCAAACCCAAACTCAAATAGGAGGAGTCCAAATAGCCCAAATTGAAATTTATTAAATATGCCAAAATTAGAATCAAGACCACCGAAAAAAGTACGACCAGACCTGGTCGCTACTAACATAAAAAAAGATAAGACAGGTAAGAATGTCCAGTTTGAATATGTCGATCAAACGATTACGTGTAGTCCTGAGCATTTAGACTGGAAATGTAATTTCCATGAACGCAAGATAGAAAAGTATGAACTTATAGAGATGGAGTCATCTGACGCTCAGGAGCGTAAAAAAGCTAAACGGATAAGGAAACGACACGAGAAGTATTACGCATTATATAATAACATACGTGAAACCTATGCCACTCTCTGATATTCACAGACTCTCTGATACTCACAGACTCTCAGCTAGACATAGACACGGAGGTGGTTCAGGCGATGGAAATAGGATTAACTATAATGATCTCTTAAATAAGCCATCAGCTGATAATGAACTCTTCATCCCAAGTGGAGCGTTTGCAGATAATGATGCGAATGTTTTTTTTGAAAGCTATTTTCAGCATCCTTGTATCACAATGCTGAATAATGTCATGACACTCTGTACGGTAGGATTTAGAGTCCCGGCTGGGAAATCAACTATCGTGTCTATGAAGCTTGTTTTTGTTAATGATAATTCGTCTAGTAATTTATATTGTAAATTTTTCGTTCGTAGAACAGCTATTGCAGGATCTAGCACTGTTGATTCTAGTGACGGATGGTCAACATACGCAGTAGGAAGTAATTTTATGGAGACTATTACAGTACCATCTGCTGCATACGATGGGATCGGCACTTTAATTCCTGAAGACTTAATAGGGCTTCAGATTAGAAGGCATGGGTCTAGTAGTAGCGATACATATAATAGTGATCTACGGATCGCAGGGCTGCTTGTTGAATTAAGTTAGCCTCCAAGCACGATATATTGTATAATTAAACTATGAGAACATTCGCAGAATTAAAAACATTCATCCAAGATAGATACAACGACACTAGTTCTAAAGTTGATACTAGGATAGAGTCTCTTGTTGGTGTAATGGTTGGGAGGCTTAGAGGTACAATGAATTGGGAATTCGCTAGAAGGACACGTACAGATACAACGGTAGCTAGTCAGACAGCGTATAATCTCCC
>Ga0080013_1002336_pt1 | contig 22481 bp, 13 predicted proteins | sample ETNvirenome_6_85_FD_69236 | JGI IMG/M metagenome (GOLD analysis project Ga0080013, IMG submission 69236) | Marine viral communities from the Pacific Ocean - ETNP_6_85 (SPADES assembly) (version 2) | ecosystem: Environmental > Aquatic > Marine > Oceanic | place: Pacific Ocean | collected 2013-06-19 | reverse complement strand
TCACGTAAGTGGTCATAGTCTTGTGTGTAGAGAAAAGGGTTGGACTCCTAGCCCATCTTTAGATAAACTAAGGAAAGCAACAATTAATTGGGTTCTTCAACCTTTAGGAGATTCAGAGGATCGTTATCTCAATAAGCAGTTCTGGCTAGATCAGTCAGATAACCTGATGTACAGTGGAAAGACAGAGGGTTTAGACGATACTAAACGAGCTAGAGTCCCTGCCTTTTTTGAAACTAGCAATTCTGATTTACCAAGCTATGCCTAATTTTAATAACTGGAGAAACTGGGGAACTAATATTCTTATTAGGCTCGGTCTTCAGGATCAACACTATGCCCATGCGTTTGCGACAGTAGATCCTGTCTATGAGCCAGAGGAAGAAGAAGAGGTAGATTTAGCTCCTACTATGTTTGAGTGGCGAATTTGGAGATCAGTTAAAAGAGCAGCTAGATCTGTATATAAAGCAGTAGTGAAGCCAGTTGTTAAAAAAGCTAAAAATATTGTTAAAGATACTGCAAAAACAACAGCAAAAGTATATAAAGCGGTAGCGAAGCCAGTTGTTGAAACTGTACAAAAAGTAACCAAACCTTTAGATAAAGCTATTAATGTAGTTAAACAACCAGTACAGAACGTTGCTAAAGATATAGGTAGTTATGACTATAAAAAGAAAGCTTCTAATATTGCTAAAGATGTAGGTAAAACAGCTGATAAAGTTGGAGCAAACATTAAAAGAGGTGCTGAAGAAGTTGTAGACACAGCAGGAAAAGTAGTTAGTGCTGTTGGTAGAGGTGTTAAGGATGTAGTAAAAGATCCAGTAGGTTCTGTTGCTAATGTTCTTACCTTTGGTGGTGTTGATAGAGAGCGAGAGAAAGCTAAGAAAGAGTATGCAGCAGCAGCCTTAGACCATAATGAAGCTCAAGCAGCATATACCGCTGGACAAGCTCAGATTAAGAAGGATACGGAAGCTGCTAGGGCAAAGTATGCAGCTCAAAAGGCAGCTTCAAGTAAATCAGCTGCTGAGAGTAAATCAAAACTTGATAAAGCCACTGCTTACCGTGCTGAAGCTAAAGCAACAGGTGAAAGAACTTATGCTGCTCAAAGAAACGTTTCTAAACAGGGTGAGTTTCTTGCTTCTCAAACACTAAGAAAAGCACAAGAAGAATCAGCTAAAAGAAAGCAAGTAAAAGAAAGTAAAGGATCAGGTCCTGGTTATACTGGTGTAACTATTAAGCCTGGTAGTGCTCTTCCTACAGGTAAGGTTAGGTCTAAATCTAAGAGTAAGAAAGAGTTAGTTGAGAAGAGTAAATCAGGTGGGTTAGGTGGCTTATGATTCCTCACATCCCTGAGGAAATAGTCAAATATCTAGAAGAGGTCTATCCAGATAGGGCTCCAGATATTAGTATGGAAGAGAAACTAATTTGGTTTACTGCTGGACAAGTGGCGGTTGTACGTCATTTAAAGGATCAGTTTAATCTCCAAGAAGAAACTAAATACAACTGAGGACTTTTTAAATGGTTTTCATTTCCGGAACCGCTATTGCCCTTGGTTTAGGTGCAGCAGCAACAGCTTATTCAGGTTATCAAGCAGCAGCCGCTGCTAGAAAGCAAGCTGAAGCGGCAAGAGCAGCAACAGCAGAAGCTAAACGTAGGTCTCAATCTGAGTTAGCTCAAATGCAAAAGGACTCTGCAGCTCAGCAGAGACAGTTTACTTTGCAGATTGAACAAGCTCAAGCTGCTACTAGACAGCAAGGCGAAGCTGCAGCGGCTTCTTTAGCTCAAGGTGAAAGAGCAGCAGGAGCAGCTAGAGCCGCTTCTAACTTAGCTATTCACCGTTCTCAGCTTTCAGCTGCTATTGCACGTCAAGGACAACAGACTAATGTTAAGAAAGCTACACGCTCTAAGCGAGCTACACCAGCTCACATGAGAACAAAGTTATCTATTGACTCTGGACTCGGTGGTGGAGGTGCAGCAGGTACAGGTGCTAGTGGATTAGGAGGGAACGTTGGCTAATAAAACCGGAACATCAGCTTCTAGATATCAATTTCTAGAGCCAGAAAAAAGTATATATCTTGATCGAGCGATTGAGTGTGCTAAATACACACTCCCTACGTTGATCACTGATAACGATAGGAGTACTGGTAAGAATCTTTATACAAAAATTACAACTACATACCAAGGTTTGGGAGCCAGAGGTGTAAACAATTTAGCAGCTAAACTTTTAATTGCTCTTCTACCTCCAAACCAAGCATTTTTTAGGCTCTCTGTAGATGATATTAAGCTCCAACAAGAGCTTGAGAACTATAAAGAACTACAATCAGAGTTTGATCAGCAGCTTTCTCTAATGGAGAGAGCAGTGATGAGAGATATAGAGGAATCAGGAGATAGGACTGCTTTATTTGAAGCTCTTAAACATCTTATTGTTGGTGGAAACGCTGTACTATATGTAGCTGAAAACGGTACTAGAGTTTATCCTCTTAAATCTTTTGTTCTTAATAGAGATCCAGAGGGAAATATACTTGAAATAGTAATAAGAGAAGAAGTTAGTACTGAAGTACTTCCTCCAGGTATAGCTCCTAAGAATAACGAAGGTAAAAATACTGATAAAACTGTTTTCTTATATACCCATGTCAAGTGGGATTACAAAGGAAACAAATGTAACTGGCAACAAGAAGCCTACGGTCAACCAGTAGGACCAATTGGTTCAGCTGCTATAGATAAATGCCCGTTCATAGCTCTTAGACTTTTTCGTGTAGCTCATGAAGCTTATGGTCGTTCGTTCTGTGAGGAGCTGTTAGGTGATCTTAAGTCTTTGGAGTATCTCTCAAAAGCGATTGTCGAAGGATCAGCCGCAGCCGCTAAGATAATTTTCCTCTGTAATCCAAACGGTACTACACGTCCAGATGTTTTAGCAAGAGCTAATAATGGCTCAATTGTGGCTGGTAATGTTAACGATGTAGCGCCGCTGCAGATGCAGAAACAGGCAGACTTATCTGTAGCTCTACAAACCATAGCTCGTATAGAGCAGAGACTTAGTTTTGCTTTCTTACTTAATAGTGCTATTCAAGCTGGTACTCAAGGTCGGGACCGAGTCACCGCAGAAGAGATCAGAATGGTTGCACAGGAGCTCGAAGCTGGATTAGGTGGGGTCTACTCCATACTTTCTGTAGAACTACAGCTTCCAATGGTTAGACGCAAGATGGCAATGATGGAACGTAGAGGTAGTCTTCCTTCTCTTCCTGCCAACGTGGTGAGACCTCGTATTACAACAGGTTTAGATGCCCTTGGTAGAGGAAACGATAAAGCTAAGCTGATTGAGTTTGTTACTACTCTTGCTCAAACACTTGGTCCAGAGATCATGAGTCAATTCGTTAATAACAGAGAACTTATTGTTAGATTGGCTGCTTCCGATGGTTTAGATATTTACAAGTTAATCAAGTCTGATGAGCAGTTAGCACAAGAACAGCAGCAGCAAGCTATGATGGCACAGGAACAGCAGCAAGCTCAAGATCCACAAAACGATCCAGCTAAGCAGGCTGCATTACTTAAAGCAGAAAATGACACAGTCGGGCAAGGCCAAGGCTCCTAAAAGGATCTCTGTACCTAAGGTAGTGATTACTGAAGAGATCCTACCTGATATTAAAGATCCAGAACCAGTAGCAGAAAGACCTACTGATCGCTACTCCTTACTGATTGAGCAGCTTAGGGAAGAAAGACCTGTTGCTTATGATCAGTTTATAAAGCTGACGAAAGCTCAAAAAAGAGTTACCATACTTAGTGATTTATCTCTAAGAATCGGATAGTAAATGGAAATCACAGTACAAGGAGATAATGGTCAGGGTGAAACTGGCCCTTATTCTGAAGATGATCAGATTCTTCTAGATCAAGATGCTCAAGATCAAGGTGAACTTCAAGAGGATCAAGGAGAAGAGGTATCAGGAGAGGAGTATTACGGAGACTTTTCAGATATAAAACCTCAACTGGATCAGATGGGTTATGAAATCCATGATGAACATCCAGGTGAAGGATGGGAAGAAGTAACCCCTGAAGAGTTAGAAGCTATTCGTAGAGGAGAACAGTATGAAGAGCCAGAAGAAGAGGAGGAGGTAGAAGACCCAAACTACGTACCGGATGTACCTCTCTCGGATGGAGATCAAGAAGCTGTTGTAGAGACTATCGGTGGAATAGAAAATCTAGATCAAGTTAGAGACTGGGCTGTTAACACTCTTGATAAAGGTGAACTCACTGCTTATAACCGTGAGGTAAATAGTGGAGATTTTACTAGAGCTAGAAACGCAGTACAGTCAATGTTCTTTGCTTGGCAAAACGCTATGGGTAGTGAACCTGATTTATTAGGAGGAAGCTTAGGCTCTTCTGGTGATGTATTTAGATCTGTTCAAGAAGTTGAAGCTGCTATGAATGATCCAAGGTATCTACACGATACTGCTTATACTCAAGATGTAGAAGATAAAGTCTCTCGTAGCGACGTATTAGCACCTAGATAAGCTAATATTAAGGAAGCTTAAGTATTAATATTGTTGCCTCTGAGGAGTTACCAGCAGTCGTGTACTGAGCGTTAAACATTTAATCAAGTAATTCGATGCCAGATTTTTCGAGCATCTCCAGGTTAGGTGGTATTAATGGCGTTCAATATAACGCTAATAGTGCCTCTGGTAACTATGAAAAGGAGAATGCTAATTTTATGAAAATCTTCTCTGGAGAAGTCCTAACGGTCTTCAATAGGGAAACTATTTTCAAGGATCTCACTCAAAAGAGAACCATCTCCTCAGGTAAATCCGCTGAGTTCCCAATTACGGGTCGCTTCTCAAGTCGTTATCACAGGCCAGGTGATTGGATCACAGGTCAAGGTAACAAAGGGATGACAGGATCAAAGATTATTACAATCGACGATCTACTCATTGCTGATGCTTCAATCTATGATCTTGACGAAGCCAAACTACATTGGGACGTTAGGTCTATATACTCAAAAGAGTTAGGCCGTGCTCTCTCAAGGGCTTACGATCAACGCCTAGTCCGTGTACTTCAAACTGCCTCAGAATCTGATGGCCGTGTTGATGACTGGGATAGCAAGATCTTCCAGCTGAATAGTGGTACATATGCTTCTGTAAGTACTAACACCATTACAATTTCTGCTAACTTCCAGACAGCTGAACTAGCTGATTGGGCTGTTGGTAAGACTGTTTACGGTGAAGACTCAGGTGCTTATGCTGTTATCACTACTGCTCCTACTAACGGTGCAGCTACATTTGTTGTTAACCCAATCGGTGCTATAGGTACTGGTACTAACTCCACATTTACAGTTGGTGAGCGTCTATTCACACTTAATAAGCTTCCTGGTGGTACTTCATACACAGCTATTAACCTCAACGGTGCTGCTAACCGCAACGCTAGAGGTGAACTGATTGTTGAGAACCTCTACAAAGCTTGTCAAGCACTTGATGAGAAGGATGCACCTAAGGATGGTCGTACAGTTGTACTAAGCCCAGGTGCTTACTACGACGTCATCAACTCTGACCGTGCAATCAACACTGACTGGAACGCAGGCGGTGGAGCAAACGGCGACTTTAAGAGCAACCGTGTTCTTAGTGTTGCTGGCTTTGATGTTAGGACTTCTAACCATCTAGGCTCTGCTTCTTATGGTCAGTCATACTCAGGTACGGGTGCTCAAGCAGCTACTACTCGTGGTGAACGTCCTAACTACATCAACGCTAAGGACGGTTCTGATGGATCTGCAGCAGCTGGTACTAATGATTACTACCAGGATGAGCAAGGTAATACTTCAACTATTACCAATTTGTTCGGACTTTGCTTCACTAAAGAAGCAGTCGGTACAGTTGCTCTCAAAGATCTGAATATGCAGATGACAGGTTCTGAGTACAAAGCTATGACTCAGAGCACAATGATGGTTGCTAGCTACGCTTGCGGTCACGGTATTCTCCGTCCCGATTGTGCAGTCTCGCTACTTCATGATGGTAACCCTTGGTAAATACAAGGTAAAACCGCATACAATAAGAGGAGGCGAAAGTTTCCTCTTTTTTGTGCATATATGGCAACTTCTAAATTACAAGCAGTCAATACTCTTTTATCTATTGTTGGAGAAGCACCAGTCAACGGTTTAACTGCTCCTCTTACAGGAGATGTGGCGTTAGCAGATAGGACTCTTGATGAGATAAGTACAGAAATTCAAGCTGAAGGTTGGTCTTGGAACTCAAGAATATACAGAGAGATTCCACTAGACGCTAATGGACACTCAACACTTCCTAGCAATACTCTTGCTGTAAGATTTAATCCAATATCCTATCCTTCTCAACGGTTTGTTTTAAGAGGGATTAAACTATACGACCGAGTAGAAAGTAGTTATGATTTAAGAGGTAGTTTAGGTGTAGCTCTTGTTGGTGGTGTTAGCGATCTTATTGCTGAAGTAGTAGAAGAACTTGATTGGGATAGCGTACCTGAAACTGGTAAGCGTTATATCATGATTCGAGCTGGTAGGATCTATGCTAATAGATTAGTAACCTCTTCTAGTATTGAAAGTTATACTGCTGATGATGAAGAGAACGCACTTAAAATATTAAAGCGAACAGAAGATATGGCTGAGAATAATAACTTTATTAGCGGCCCTGATGATATGTACGGTGGTCGTGTAATAACAACCTTTGGTCCTGATATTCTTAATCGCTAATGGCAAGAGAACTTTATAGCCAAACAATTGGTCCTCTTAATAAAGGGGTAAATCAACAAGCGGATAGTTTTGTACTTCCTGGTTTTTCTAAAGTATTAGAAAACGGTAACTGTGATTTAGTAGAAGGACTAAAGAAACGTTTAGGATCTGTACCTTGTAGACGGGTTGATACTCTGACTCAATACGCAGGTACAAATACCTTAGTTGGTACTCGTAAATGGGATGAAGCTTGGTACTTTGTTTATAACAGAAGTGACACAGAACGCTTTATTCTCATAATTGGAGACGATTCTCGTACTATCCCTAGAACAGGAAATACTACTAACGGTAATAGACGAGTTGAAAGTATTAACAATAATACAGATCTATATGTAGGAGCCCCTGTAACTGGTTCTGGTATACCAACTGGTACAACTATCACATCTCTGGATGCTACCAACAGTCGTATTACTCTTAGTGCAGCTGCAACAGCTACAGCTACTGGAGTCAGTTTAACTATTGATTCTAATTATGTTTTTGTTACAGCAATGTCTGATGTAGAACCTATTAGTGGTATTCTTCCTACAATTGTCCCAACACAACAGGTATTTGCAGGAATAACATCTGCAAACCTTGAATATTTTAGAGGTACAGGTAGAGCTAAAGATAGGTTAAGAGCTACATCGTTTCAGGATTTTGTATTTATAACTAATACTCAACAAGCAACTGCTTATTCTGATACTGCAGCCCAATTAGAAAGGTGGAACGTAGATTTAATAGGTGGTGATTATGTACCAACTAGAGCACAAGTTGAAGTTAACTTAGTAGATTACGCTACTGATTACACCATAAGTATTGAATTAGAAAATGGTACAGCTATTACTGGTACATATGAAACTCCAACTCTTGCATCAGGTACTGATGTTAGTACAGCTACCATTGCTACCGAGTTAAGAACCTCACTTCTTGCTCACGCTAACGCTGCTCAAATAGCCATAACTAGGAACGATTCACAGTTAATAATAAACACTACAAATGCAGCTAGATCTTTTGCAAGTATTATCGCTTCTGACGATAGAGGTAACACTCTAGCTAGAGCTTTTTCTAATCAAGTGACAAGTATAGTCGAACTACCTGACTTTTCTTATCACGGTTATACAGTTTTAGTAGCACCTACTGGTTCTTCAGATCAAAGTTCATATTATTTACAGTTTAACACTGAGAACACTACTACTAACGGTGATTTTGGTAGAGGACATTGGCAAGAATCTGGAGGTTGGAACGCTAGAGGAAGGATTGATGCTACAACAATGCCTCACGCTTTGGTCTATTACAAGAATGATGATGGTCTTGTAAGGTTTACTGTTGATAATTTTGATGGTACTGATTATACAGATGGAGGTAGAACTATTGAAATAGCCCAATGGGTAACAAGATTAGCTGGTGATGAAGAAGAAATGCCAGGACCATCATTTTTAACTACTTCTGCTGGTGATCCTAAGTACATTACAGACATAGTCTTCTTTAAAAATCGTTTAGGATTTATAAGCGGAGAGAACGTAATCCTTAGTGAGGCTGGTGACTACTATAATTTCTGGGTTCAGTCTGCTGTACAAGTTATAGATACAGACCCTATAGATTTAACAGCTGTTAGTAACGACGTTGCTGTACTTAACTACGCTTTACAACAGCAAGACGAGCTTGTACTTTTCTCAAATGAGAATCAGTTCCGACTATATTCAGGTGACAACGTAACGTTTTCTCCAGAGACAGCATCAGTAGGTAGGATAAGTTCCATTAGTATGGAAGCTAATGTTAGACCTCAACAAGTTGGACCACAAGTTATATTTCCTGTTAGGGAGGGTGATTTCACAGGGTTACATACTTTCATTACTACTGATCGTACTGTTGGTATTAACTTGGGACAAACTGCGGTTATAACAGAAACAGTACCTAAGTATATTCCTCAGAACGTAGACTCTTTAGCTGTAAGTAGAACTGATCAATATTTAATAGCTCTTAGTAGAGATGATATAACCTCTTTATATGTATATCAATTCTTCTGGGAAGCAGCTGGAGGATCACTTACTAATAAGCAAAACGCTTGGTCTAAGTGGACGTTCCCTAATAAGAAGATCCATTGGTGCGACTTTGTTGAGGGTACTTTATTTAGTACAGTTCAGTATGATAACAGTGGTACAGCTGAGTACTATTTAGAGGGTATTAATGCTTCTAGACCACCTCAAGAAGAGCAAGACTTATTCCTTTTAGACAGACAATTAGCTAGCTCAATTACTACAGATATAGGTACAGCAACTAGAACTTACAGTAACCTTACAAATAGAACTACAATAGGACTTCCTTATAAGACAGTAAATCCTAGTCAATTCGTCATTATTAGGGAAGATTCTACAGATGCTAACGAAGCTAAAAAGCGCTGGGTCGTGGCTAATACTGTTCCTGCGGGGGTTACTTCTTTTACTCTTGATAGCTTGGGAGATTACTCAACTGCTACTTTGGCGAATTTGGAGTGGGTTTTTGGGGAGAACTTCACGTTTAAGTACCAACCTCCAAAACTTATGCCTTATGCAAAAACCGCTACGGACAATACTTTTATCGGTAGTCGTACTGGTCGCCTTCAGTTACGATACTTGGATCTTTACTACAATGATGCTCGCTACTTCACCATAGAAGTTACTCCTGATTTCAGGGATAAGCAAACCTATGAGTTTGACAGGAGAGATCCTCTTAATGCGAATATAGTTCTTAGCCAAGCATCAAGTTTTGATGAGGCAAAATTCAGAGCCTATATCCAAAGTAAGAACGACCAAGTTACGATAGAAGTAGTAAACAACAGTATTGATCAGGCTAAGTTCATCGCTTTAGAATGGACTGGCTTGTATTACGACGTAGCGAGGAAATTTACATAGATGGCGTATTCATTCGCTGAAGGTATGAAAATGAATCCTGGAGGTTTAGCAGGTACAGTTAAACCTGAAGGCTTCAATTTCTTCAGTACTCCCTCACTGCTTTCTACAGCAAAGTTTGCTACTAGTGCTTTAACCTCTTACTTTGGTAGCAAGGTAGGAAAGTATCAAGCACAAGCTCAAACTGCTGAAAGAGAGCGTCAATACTGGGAACAGAAGAACAATATGGAGAGACAGAACTATAGGCAATATGAGTATCAGCTGAGATCGTGGTATAGAGACAGCGATTATACAGAAAAGAGGAGACAGTATGAATCTCAGCTACAACAGCAAAGAGCAAAATACAAAGGTGAGGTTGCTATAGCTGCTACACAAAATCTTGAACGTCAAATAAACGATATAGATGCTCAGTATGCAGAAGAAACAGCTAAAGAAACTATGGAAATAGAGATGAATAAGATTACTAGAGATGCTACTGCAGCTAAGAAGTCAGGTGCTGCAGCTGGAAAAGTGGGAAATAGTGTTGTTGCTTCTAGGAATCAATTTAATCAGCAGCATCTAATGATGTTAGGTAGTAAGCAGATTACTCGTAAGTTCAGAATTGCAGATAAGTTACAAGCTGTAGAAGCTCAAACAGTACAAGCTAATAACGCTATTAAAGATATTCAAGATTACACTCCACAACCAGTAGCTGATCCTATTAAACCGTTGGCTCCTTTAGAAGTTAGAGGCATTAAACCCTCTAAAGTCTCTGGTCCATCTGGAATTAAACTTACTATGGATATAGCTAACGCTGCCTTTGATGCTGTTGATCAGTATAGGAAGTGGCAACCTCCTGCACCTGGCGAAAAACAAAAGTAATTAAATGACTAATAGCCTTGGTATAACTCCACAAAGACAGCGACGTGACTTTACTAAAAAGCCACAAAAAGGGCCTACTTTAGCCGCCCCTGCTGCTCCTGCTCAAGAACCACAACAAGTAGGTGGTCAACTCCTTGATATGCGTAGGTATGAACCTGGCAATCAAACTCAAGCTATTGAAGCTATTGAGAATTTTATAGGTAATCAAGGCGGCTTAGCTAAAGCAAGTCAATGGGCTATGGAAGCTCACGTTAAGAGAGCAGAAAGAGATGCTAATGAACTTAGAAAGCAAAGAGCAGAAGCCTCTATACAAGTAGGAAAGATAAATGAAGATACAGCAGCGTTAGAAAAGAAGAAGAAATTTGCAGAAGCTAAAGCTAATCGTTTAGCTAACCCTTGGACTAACTTCTTTTACTACGACAAACTCTCTAGAGAAGCAGCTACAGAAGCTGTTATTAAACTCAACGCTTGGGGTGGTAATAACGTAACCCGTTTAGCTAATAACAACGATGATGCTGCAATTTCTCATGAGTTAAACTCTAAAGCAAAGGGTATACAAGACAAGTTTTCTCATATTCCACAAACGTGGCAAACAGGAGTAATAGAGCCACAGTTAGCAGCAGCTCAAGCTGAGATTAAGAAATCTGTTTATGAGAAAAGGTTTGAACTAGTTGATCAAAGGGTAGTTTCAACAGCTCAAACTCAAGTTATTGGTGGGTTAAAGAACGCTGTTCGATTAGTGAAAGCTAGTAAAGGAGCTTTAACTGAGGATGCTACTAATACAATAAGATTTTCAATATTAGACGCTCAAAAAACTTTAATAGATCATTTTGGTGATGAGAAAACAGCTAACGCATATCTTGCTGGGTTCTTTAAAAAGCTTTATATAGACACAGATATTCCTATAGACCCTGGATACGGTAAAAACGATTTAGGAGAATACCTAATGGGGCCTCAAATAATGGTAGCTCTTAAAGGTTTAACATCTAAAGACGGTATAGAGATCGGAGAGCTAAGAGATAAAGATGGAGCTTCTATTAACTACATACTTCAACAAGGATTCACACAAGCTTATAACGTTTACGATGCGGCTAGTAAAGCTGAACTAGCTCAAATAAAGACAGTACAAAAAACTTGGAACCTTAGGCAGAAACAAAACGCAGATCAAGTTTTATCTGATTTCAAAAAGAACAACAACGGAAGATTACCTACTCCAGAAGAACGTCAAGATTTGGCTGAGGATCATTTAAAAGGTTTAGATAATGATTTCAGTAAATCAGGTCAAACTCAAAAAGAAGGTACAGATGGTATTTATAAGTTATATATGGGGCCAATTAAAACCCCTGCAAGAGGTGTATTAAGTCAGTGGAAATCTAAAGTTAACGCCATGAATCGTAGGGGTGAATACCTAGATGAAGCTGAAAAAGCTGAACTACGTACTTATGGTCAATATGATTTAATACAAAGCAATACACAAACTGTTGATCAATGGAGATCAGATGAAACAGTAGCTCTTAGAACAGGTGTTATACAAGATCTTAAAGATGAAGCTGAACGTAGGATGATGAGTCACCCGTCCTTAGCGACTGTTGCTCAAGAATCTAAACTTGGATCTGAAAAAGTAAGATACGCCAAATTAGCTGTTGGTTCTGCTCAAACAAGATTATTACAAGAAGTTGATGATATTGTTAACGACGAAATAGATAAAGCTTTAGCAACAGATGAGAACGCTTTAGGTGACGCTAAAACTCGTAGAACTATATTTGAAAATATCGATAAAAGATTAGCAAGTCAGCCTCAATACAGCGATCCTAATCATTACTACAACATTAACCAACCAGACGGTAACGCACTGTTTACAGAATATGAGCTTGTACCAGATGTAAGTGTTACTACAAAGAACAGAGATGGCTCTTGGAATATTGAACCTTTAAGTCTAGATAACCTTGAAACTTGGTCAACTACAGCTAGAAAGAACGGTTTTCCTGATGATCCTGCTGAAATTGACAGGATTTTAAACAATCAGTTCATCTTTGATGAGCGTCAAATGAACGAAGTTATTAGAGCTCTTACAACAGCTGACGCTAAAGAACTTAGTAGTGATACTCAGAAGATCTTAGAAAACTTTAACTACGCAACTAACGGTGTGAAACCTCTTAATGAGGTGATACTACAGCAAGCTACTCGTTATGTAGGAGATGGAATACCAGCTGCTCAAAAGGAACTATGGCAAAAGTCTTCTAAGCTTCTTAAAGGCTCACTTGTACACTACACCGTAGTACCTCCTAACTTCTCACCTTATGACTTAGCTCTTGAAGCTAAAGACTATAACCCTGGTGTTACAGCAGAAGGAAAGCTTTTAAACCGTGTCAGGTTCAGACTTAGAAGACCTGATGGACAAGTAGGAAATAACGGTATTCCCTCTCCTATTGGTGGTTCAATTATAGACAGTGGTACTAACGATACTTATGGAAACTATATAATTATTAAAGCTAGTACTAACGGTAAGGGCTTTAGAAAAGGAGATCGAATTATGATCTCTGGAGGTTCAAAAATCCTTGTCAATAGTGGTCAAGTATCAGTAGGAAGAAAGCTTATGCTAACTGGAGGTTCAGGAACTGTTACTGGTGGTCTCTCCCCTGGTTACTTACAAATGACACTGTTCAATCCAGGTGAGGGTTTCCCAGATCGGTTAGATCAAAAACCTCAATCCTTTCAAGTTGACTTTGTTGAAGACAACCTCTATCCACTCATTCGGAGAATACGATAAATGGCTGGTTATTTTACTAACCGTCGCGGAGAAACTCAATATCTCTCTGATGACAGCGAACTTAAGAGATTAAACGACGCTGAGTGGGGCGGAGGTGGTGAGTCACAGCAGGCTCAACCTAGTAGTGAGGAGAAAGGATCTACCACTGCTACTCAAGAGAAGCCAGAAGAAAAAGAACCTGCAACTATTCCTGATAAGTGGAGTGATGTAGGTACAAAAATCATGCAGAAGATCCGTCCTACTGATGAACGGGCAGAGTTAATTGAGAAGAATAAGGAAGATGATCCACTTTTAAAAACTGAGGCTCCTAGGTTTGCTCAAAGATTGGTACAAGCACCTATTGATGCTCTTGTAGGTTTTGGCCAGCAATTAAACGCTGAGGGAGTTTTAGATCCTAGTCATATCCTTGAAAAAGTAGGTCTTGGAGGACTTAGAGATTCTCTATCTGGTGGTAAATCTGAATTTGATGAGAAAAACTTTGCACGTTATGAGGCTAATTCAGAAGAAATAAGGAAAACAGGGAGACTTGATGGAAACCGACTTGGTTGGCAGAAAGATTGGTTCCTCCCAGGCTTAAGTCAGGACAGTGATTACTATAAAAAACACATTAAACCTGAGTCTGAACTTACAGATTTAACAGCTCAAGTAGCAGGTGCTATAGGTACAGGAGGGATATTAAGGAGAACTCTTACAGGGTTAGCTATAAAAGGTCCTCAAATAGGAGCAGCTGTTCGGACTGTCCCTACACTTACTAGGGACAAGATCTTTGCTAGTGCTGCTCTTTTCTTAAGAAACGCAGCTCCTGAAGTAGCAGAAGAACTATTTCTATTTCCACCTCAAGAGATACCAGAGCTTACTGAAGAACAACAAGTATGGATTGAAAAGTTTAACGCAGCAACAACACCGGCACAGAAGTTACACCTTAAGCAGATGTATTTATCAGAAAGACCTTCTGATTATAACTACCATAAACAGCAGTTTCTAAGTGCAGCTGCTGGAGGAGCCATTGTTGGTGGAGCTAAGTGGACTTGGAACATTACTTCTGACTTGTTTGATATAGGTTGGAGATCACTTAGAAATGTCAAATTAGGGATTGAACCTAAGAAAGCTTGGAACGAAGCTTACGAACAGTTCAAACCTAAGCTTGAAGCGAACGTTAAAGGTTCTGTAGATGAAGGAGTAGAGCAAGAGATACAGAAAGCAGTAGGAGATAAAACAGTTGATGTTGATGTATCTCTAGAAAAATCTATACCTGAGACTGCTACTAGAGCCCGTGAAGGTGGTGAACTCTATTTAAGTAAAACAGATAACGCTTTAAAACAGCAAGATGAAGCTCTACAGAATATCGATATAGATGCAACTTCTATGCCAGAGCAGAAGGTAGCTCTTAACAACGAACTTAGAGATCTTAAGAAGCAACTTAAGGTAACTAACGAAGCTTCTATAATCGCTAAAAGAGATCTATTAGATCAAAGGTCTGTAGCTTATACCGAAGCTGAAGCAGCTGATCCTAATTGGCTTACAAAAGGTAAAGGTAAAGCTGGATATTCTAAGAACGAAGGAAGAGTAAGAGAGCTAAAGAAAGCTATAAATAATATGAAGAGGCTTCAAGATATAGAGATTGAACTTGAAAAGTTAGACCTTAAAGAACAGCAACTATTAGAAGCCAACACTGCGTATCGTACAGCTCAAAACACACAGTTAGACGCAAAAGTAGGGTTCCAAAAGATTATTAACGAAATAAGAGATCAAGTAGGTAAAACTGATGATCTCCTAGCTGAACGGGCTAAAGCTGTTGAGATGGATCAAGCGAATCAGGTTCGATTAGGTGAGCAACCTCAACCTGATACTTTCCAAGAAACAACAGGAGTTAGTCTTCAGTCTGAACTGAGAGATCTAGTTAGTGAGGCACAAGAAGCTATTGATAACGATCAGTTGAGTCCTGATTTTATTAATGGTTGGGTAGCAAGAGTTGAAGATATAAACAATAGAGCTGTTTCAGAAGGAGTATCACCAGCACCTATAAGAGCTGTTGGAGATACCTCAGTCCCTGAAGGACAAAAGCTAGCTCCTAAGCAAACTACTGATAACGAAATACCAGTACCTCTAGATAAGGATGGTTTAGTAGACACTGATCTTATTAATCAAGCTACAGAGCTAGGACAAGAGGCTCCTATAAATACACCTAGAAAGACCTCTAGTGTTTTAGATGATGTGAGAGAGTCTTTAGGCACTGGTATCCCTGCTAAAACTCTTAAACAGTTTGAAAATATAGGAGACGAAGTAGATGAGCTTATTGCGAAACTAGAAGCAGCTAAACAGTTTGATTTAGAAAACGGTACTAATACTTTTGAAGATAATCTTGAAATTTTCAGAGCTACTAACGCTTCAAAATATACAGCAGATATGAGCGATCAAGCTCTACTTAAAGTTGTTGATGATCGAATAGTAAACAATAAAGGTATAGACAGCATCTTAAAGAAATCCCTTCTTGAGATGAGTAGCTTTGTAGATGATCCAGGTGGTCTTAGGCAATTAGCTTACTTAATTAAAGAAGGTAAGATTGCTAGGAAAAATCTAAAGAGACTCAGTGCTATACCAGTTAATTTAGCGGTTTTAGATGCCAACGTTAAAAACGCTATGGCTTCTTTACGTAGATTTCAGAATATTAGAAACGGTACATCAAATGAGTTGTCTTTAAACGAAGCTGTAGCTGTTGCTTTAGCTGATATAAAACTATTAAGAGCTGCTGTTAGAGCTGTTGATCCTACTGCTCAATATCTAGGTACTGGTTTAGGTCTCTTTAGGAAAAAGATGAGACTTACGTTCCCTACAGCAGCGGATATAGCAAAGAAAGTTACTGCTAAAGATCCAGGTGCTAGATCGAAACAAACTTGGGAACTACTAGCTAATGAGTGGAACTCTATAGCAGCCAAGCTGGATGATCCTGAGGTCTTACTAGATAAGATGTCTCACGCGGCTAAGGAAGCTAGTGAATCCTTTGAAGCCACTATGGGTAGTACCCTTAAAAAGTTAGAAAAAGGAGAACCAATTAGCGCTACAGAAATGGCTCAAGCTATGTCTGTTATGGACGCTGTTTGGAAAACAGGAGGTAACTTTAACAAGATACAAGAGATAGATAAGACTTGGTCTGGGGTAATGAATCAAATCATTACTAGTGGAACTTTAAGTAACGTTCGTGGTCCTTTCGGTATCATCGTTGGAAACTTCTCTCAAGCTATACCTGCTCACGCTTCTGGATGGGCTATGGGTCACATCACCTCTAAGTTTGCTAGATGGGCTGGTAAGGAAGCTCTTTCTGAAGACATCGTTAAGCAAGCTCAATTAGAAGGTAAGTGGCTTAAGGGTTATCTATATGGAATAGCTAATTCTTGGGAGGGATTCTCTAAGAAGATGTTGTTCCCAGAGTCTCACCCAGACTACGTACCTCTTCCTACTTCTTTATTGAATCAGCAAGCTAAGTTAGATGATTTAGCTGCTACTAGTTTTAAAGTTAAGACTCCGTTTGGACAGTGGGCTATTAATAAAGATGATTTCAGTAAAGCAGAAATCTATAACTTTGTTAACTATGGCCGTGTATGGATGAAGTCTATGCACGATAACTTTATTAGTGGACCTGATTGGGAGAAACTACCAGCACCGATTAAAGGTTGGAGACTTCCTTTTGGTATGGGTGGAGAAAGAAGAGTAGTACCTGGACTTGGTTTTCCTATTCAAATAGGTAGAGAGTTTGGATTTGGTAAAACACCTTACTACGCAAAGGGAGAAGATCAAAGTCTTACCTTTGCTTTGAAGTCTCTAAGTTGGGCTGACTCGTTCTTTACAGAAGTTTCTGGTAACGCTTGGGCTAGAGCCACAGTTGAAATGCAGTTAGCAGATGAGATTGCTGAAGGTTTAATTAAGCAAGATAATTACGCTGCTGAATTAGCAAGGAGACTTGATAAGAAAACATCAGAGCTATTCCAACCTGTTACAGCTGGTATAGATCAAAAGATTGTTGGTCATCAAATAAGAAGTAAGCAGTTCAACTCTTTTAAAGACTTCATCAACCTTACAGAAGACCTTACTGGTGGACCTTTAGGGGATATGAAAACAGCTATAGATACTCTCAAACAAAGTGATAACCCTGCTTTATCTGCTTTCGCTACTTATCTAATGCCTGTTACAACCTCAGCGTTTAACTGGCTTAAAAACGTAGTTCGTATCACCTCAGGTTTTGAAGGAGTTAGAGCTGCTGCAGATCTCACTCGGTTAGGAGCCAAACTCACAAAAGAACAGATTGGAGAAAGGCTTCCACAGCAAGTAGTAGACGTGATGAGAACTACTAAAGCTGGTACTAAGTGGTTAGACGACGCAAAAGCCTTTGAAAGTGTTTATTTAAGTTCTGATCCAATTATTCGTAGTAGAGCTCAACAAGCCCTTGGCATGACTCTTGCTTTCCACGGAGCTGCTTTCAGTCTTGTTTGGAACTTAGGTGGAACTGATTGGGAAACAACAGGAGCAATGACTCATACCTATAGAGAAGCTAAAGGTATTAAGAAGCCGTTCCACATCAAAATAGACGTACCGTTTATGGACTTTCCTATAGGAGACTCTGTAGAAATACCTTATTTATATTTAGGAGCTTTTGGAGGAGTAATTGCTTTACATACAACACTTAGAGACCTAAAGCAATTTGGAAATACTAATAGTACAACTGACATCATGAGTCTTGCTATAGCAGCACAAGCTAGGCAAATGATGGAAGTACCATTAGTTGCTGGTCCAGATAAAGGTACTGATGCTCTAAATAGAGCTGCTCAAGGTGATGTAAGACCTTTACAAAGGATTATTGCAGAAGCTGTTGGAAAAGTTGGATCTCCTTATTTAGGTTATGAAAAAGAACTTAGTAGGTTCATTTTTGGAGCAAAAGCCGCTTCTCCTTTAGCTGGACCTAAATCTAATAAATACTTTAAAAAAGGGAAACTCGGTGACAGCATTACCAATTTCGGTAAAGGAAGTTGGGATACAGCAATAGGAACTCTTGGTTATCGCTTTGAAGATACAGGAGTAGGACCACTTATGAACGCTTTAATGAGTGCTATCGCTGATGATGAAAACATCTGGAAAGCTAGTCGTATGGCTATGCCTTTTGGAAAGCCAGGTGAACTTATTGAGTGGAGTGATATGCCTAGATTGGCTTATCCCTTAGAGGCTGTTACTGGACGTATATTCCCCATACCTTCTCGTGTAGATCAAGACAAAGTAAGACAAGCAAGATTAGAGAACTTAATAGCACCTCCAGATCAGAATCTGTTCTCTAGTGAGTCTGATGGAGGAGTAGGAATTAGTCCAAGTGAAGTGAACAAATTCAATCACTTCTTAAACGAAGAAGCTTTAATTAAGAGCCCTTGGACAAATAAAACTCATGTCGGGATACATTCATTTATACTAGAGATAATCAACCGCCCAGAATATAAACAATCGACTGGATCAGACGCTGTTAGTCCTTACACAACTGGAAATTGGGATAGAAAGAATAGTGAAAGAGCTAACTGGATAAAAGCTTTGATCAAAAATCAGATTAATATAGTGAAGTGGCAGTGGGTAGACGGTTCAGAGTATCCAAATAAGATACCAGACCCTAAAGCTCCTAACGGATTCCGTTACCAAACTTGGTTCGCAGAGCCAGAACTTAGAGAACTACTCAACAGCCGTAAAGAGGAATGAACTAAATGGCATACGCATCCAGAACTTATTCACCAACAGGTACTACTACCACGTTTGCTCTCACTAACAGTGATGGTAATAATATCCCTTATATTCAAGAGAGTGATATATCAGTAACCCATGACGGGACAACGTGTACTAACGCAGCTAGTGGTACTAATACTTATCAATTTGATACAGCAGGAACTTCTATTGTTTTTAACACTGGTGTAACAGGAACAGTAATACTAAAAAGAGATACTCAGTTAGCTGCAGCAACAGTTACTTATACAGCTGGTTCTACTCTTACAGCTATAGATCTTAATAACGCTGATAACCAGATTCGATACGGTCTACAAGAGTTCTCAGATCTTTACGATCCTTTCAATACTGGTACTGGTGATCTAGAAGCTCTTGGTGGTGTTAAAGGTGGTTCAGAAACTTGGGTAAGTAGTAACGCTTTTGCAGCTACAACAAGTGCTATCGATGCGCGTATAGGGACCACTGTAAATACAGCCCTTACTACAGATGTATCAGGTGGTGACGGAGTAACGATTGTTGATAACAGTCCTGGTGCTGGACAAATAAGAATTGATTTAGATGCAGATATAGCAACGCTTAGAAATATGCAAACAGGAGCTGCTACTGCTCTAGCTCTTTTAACATCTACAGAAGTAGCAGTATTAGATGGGGCTACACTTACTACAACAGAGCTTAATTATGTAGATGGTGTTACTAGTGCTGTTCAGACTCAGCTAGACGCTAAACAATCTCTAGACAGTGAGCTGACTACTTTAGCTACTATGAGTGCTGGTACAGCAAGCGCTCTTAAAGATTTAACACAAACTGAAGTTCAAATATTAGATCAAGCAACAGTAACAACAGCAGAACTAAACGTTCTAGCTGGAATACCTGGTACTCTTACAGCTGCAGAGCTTGGTTATGTAGATGGTGTTACATCTGCTATTCAAACTCAGTTAAATGCTAAACAAAGTACAAACGCAAAGTTAGAGGATATAGCAGATCTAACTCCTACAGATAGCAATATTATTGTTGGTAACGGTAGTACTTGGGTAGCAGAATCAGGAGTTGCAGCTAGAACCTCTCTTGGTGCTCAAACATTAGCAACAGATCTAACAAACCTATCTAGTTGTCAAACAGGAGGTTCAGCCGCTTTAGCTGCTCTTTCTTCTACAGAAATCCAAATATTAGACGGAGCTACTCCTAGTACTACAGAACTAAACTATGTAGACGGTGTTTCCTCAGCTATTCAAGGACAGTTAGACGGAAAACAGCCTCTCGATGCTGAGTTATCAGTCCTTGCTGGGATGACGGGCGGTACTGCTTCAATACTTGCAAATGGATCTGGCTTATCAGCTACTCTTGCTGAAATTGACAGTATTTGTGAGAACAGAGCTGCTCAAACAACAGTTACAGATGATGATGCAAAGATACCAACTTCAGGAGCTGTTGTTACTTATGTAACTGGAGCTGTAACGGCTGTTGGTGGTTTTGATACCTGTGCTTCTGAAACTACGTTCCCTAATACCCAACTAGGTGCTGGAGTAGTACTCAGTATTCAAGATGCTGGTGGTATGTCCATTAGCGATGCGGGGGTATGCTCAAGTCCTACTACAGCTGGTGGTACTGCGGTAACTATTACTGGTATTCCTAATGCTTTATATGGTGGTGTTGGTGCTAATCCTGACCCTAACGTTTTAGCAGCTGGTGTAGGTTTACAACTTGTTTCTAGTGGATCTAGTAATAGTTACGCTTACCACAAACTACTAGCTACTGAAGCTGACGTAGCTCAACTTTCAGGAGATATAAACGACTTTAACGAAAGGTACAGAGTAAGTGACGGTGTTCCTTCTGGTACTGATCACGCTGGTGATCTTTATTACGATACTGGTTCTGACAAGATGCTTGTTAGGAACGCAGCTAATAACGCTTGGGAAGAAGTTCAGTCTATTGGTAACTTCTATATAGCAACTTTAAGTCCAGCCTTTAACGGCATTTTAGAAGACTTCACTGTAAGTAATGCTCCTAGTAATGCTCAACAACTACTTATAAGTATTAACGGTGTCGTTCAAAAACCTAATGCAGGTACGAGTCGTCCGTCAGAAGGTTTCGCTTTAAACGGTAGTACAGTTCTATTTAGCGATCCACCAGCTACTAGCAGTCCTTACTTTGCAGTAGTTATTGGATCAAACGTAAACATAGGTGCTCCTAGTAATAACACTGTTGGTACTGATCAATTACAAAGTGGAGCTGTTACTAACGATAAGGTAAACGCTAGCGCAGCGATTGATTATAGCAAATTAGCAGCTCTAGCAGATGGGAACATCCTTGTTGGTAACGGGTCTAACGTAGCTACTTCTGTTAACCCATCAGGAGATATTGATATATCAAATGCTGGTGTATTCTCTATAGCTAGTGGAGCAATTGTTAACGCTGATGTAAACGCTAGCGCAGCAATAGCAGGTACAAAGATAGCACCAGACTTTGGGTCTCAGAATATAGATACTACAGGGAATATATTATTAGATTCAGACAGTAATAAGTTAAAAATCGGAGATGGAGAAGATTTTCAACTTTATCATGATGGAACGGACAATATAATTCTTTCAAATGGAGCTAGTTGTGATCTACTTGTTTATGTAGCGAATGGCGAATTAGCTATGAAAGCTGACCCTAACGGAGCCGTACAACTCTATTACAATAACAGTAAGAAATTTGAGACAAATGAAAGAGGAATATTAGTTAGTAATACAGAAGATAATGACACTGTTTTAGCGATAAAAGCTGATAATGAAGGGAATGCAGCAATTCTTAAATTTTCAGCAGATCAAGAAGATGATGATGCAGATAGATTTAGATTGTATGTTCCAGATAGTGATGGGATTTCAATACAAGGTTGGAATGGTAGTGCTTGGGAAACTTATTTAAAAGGAGAAGGAGATAGTGTAGAACTTTATTACAATAACAATACGAAGCTTGCAACGACCTCTGGTGGTGGTGCACTAACTGGTACATGGTACCCTTCTGCTGATGCAACTGGTAACTTTGGTTCTGGTAGCTATAGATGGGGAACAGTATATGCAGCAACGGGTACGATTAACACTTCAGACAGAAACGAAAAGAATACAATCATTGAATCTGATTTAGGATTATCTTTTGTTAACAAATTAAAACCTGTATCTTATAAATGGAATAAGACTAGCCTTGATACTAAAACTCATTATGGTCTTATTGCTCAAGATGTAGAAGAGACATTATCTACTGAAGGAAAAACAGATAAAGACTTTGCTGCTTTAGATATTCCAATTGAAGGTCCAATGGGTCTTAATTACAGTGAACTTATATCTCCACTAATTAAAGCAGTACAAGAACTATCAACAGAAGTACAAACATTAAAAACAAAAGTCGCCGCACTGGAGGCTAAATAACTAAGGATATGCATGGGAGTATGATGGCGGTACAAAATCTAAGGATCTTGAGAATTTAAGAGAAATTCGAAGATCTAAGGGCACTTTAG
>Ga0080013_1002335_pt1 | contig 22487 bp, 26 predicted proteins | sample ETNvirenome_6_85_FD_69236 | JGI IMG/M metagenome (GOLD analysis project Ga0080013, IMG submission 69236) | Marine viral communities from the Pacific Ocean - ETNP_6_85 (SPADES assembly) (version 2) | ecosystem: Environmental > Aquatic > Marine > Oceanic | place: Pacific Ocean | collected 2013-06-19 | reverse complement strand
GTGAGGGTTATGGTAGACCAATGGCTGAAGCTACTTGTTGTGACCTACCTGTGATTGCTACAAAATGGAGTGGTCATATGGACTTTCTTACAGATTCAGAGTCTATGTTGATTGATGGATTTATGAAAGAAGTTCCAAAATCTGCTTTATGGCCTCCGATTATCATTGAACCATCTAAGTGGTTTGATGTAAATGAAGCCGATGTAGTAAGAAAGATTAGAACTTTCCATAAGAAGAGGAAATTGATACAAAAGAAAGCTACTCGTTTGGGTAAGAGAAATAGAAGAGAGAAATCTTTAGAGGCTATGTCAATAGAATTTAATAAAATATTAGATGAAGCTTTACAATCTGTCCCACAACCTGTTAGTTTAAAACTACCTAAACTTAAGAAAGTTGGTGATAAGGGTGAGTCACAAAAATCAACAAAAATAAATCTACCTAAATTGAAGAGGGTGACTTGATGTACGATGATTTTATGTTAAGAGTAAAATGTCCTGTCTGTCTGAAAGAGGATGGGGAAGAAAATACAGGGGATAATCTTGTCTTACTTGGTGATGAAGAACAGAACATGCAGTGCTTAGGTTGTGGGTTTGGTTCTAATAATAATATGAAAACTCATATAAGTGATAATCCATTTCCACAAGAGTTTAAAGATGTTTGTAGGAAAATGGGAGATAGATTTTGGGCACCATCGGTGTTTACTACGGAAAACTATCAAGTAGTTCCCACGGTGGATGAGAAAGAGTTGAAGTGGAGATTATTTGCTCATCATGATCCAAAGACAGAAGTTGTAGTACCTACATTTGCTGATGCTTTTAAAATGGTAGAAAAATTGGAGACTATAATTGGCCAGAAGATACAACAACAGACGGATAATTAAATCCTTTCAAACAGTAGCACCTCGTAGATTAATACCTGGTATGATAGTTACATTTAACTATTCTGAGAGTGGTGTTATTGATCCTCGTCCTATTTTACTTTTCTTACATAACAATAATAAGACAAAGAACCTTGAGGGTTTGAACTTGAATTATCTTAATCCAACAAAGTTAAAAAAGTTATTTCAAGTAATGGACTTTAAAAAGACGAAAGTTGAGGAGGTTGAAAACTTAATTAACTTGAATGAAGATTACTTTAGGATTCAAATTTCCAATCCAAAGAAAAGGTCTGCTATGTCAACTAAAAGATTTTATGGTGATGTCATAGCAGCTGATAAATTTTTTAAAGGTGCATATAGATCCTATAAAATAGGAAAATTAACATCACTAAAAGTTACACAGATAAACATAGAACTTGTTAAATGAAAATTAGTTATTCGATGTTGGTTCATAATGAAACCGACACTCTTGAAAAGTTATTAGAATTTTTAGTAAAATATAAACAATCACAAGACGAGATTGTTATACTAGATGACTATTCTGATGATGAGAAGACCAAGGTCATATTAGATTATTATTCTTCAGTAGAAGGTGTGGTAAGTGGACAAAGACACTTGGCTGGTGACTTTGCTACACAAAAAAATTATTTAAAAAATATGTGTACGGGTGATTATAGTTTTAACTTAGATGCTGATGAGTTAGTTACACATTGGTTTATGAAAGATATTCATGAAATACTTGAAAGTAATGAAGTTGATTTAGTTTTTATGCCAAGGATAAATACTGTAGAGGGGATAACAGAACAACATATTAGACATTGGAGATGGCAAGTAAATGAGAAAGGTTGGATAAACTATCCTGATTGGCAAGGTCGGATCTTTCGTAACAGACCAAATATCCGTTGGGAAAAACCTGTACATGAAATGATTACAGGATTTCAAACTTATGCTCATTTACCAATGGAACAAAAGTATTCTATTGTACATCCCAAAACGATAGAAAAACAAGAACAACAAAATGAAAAATATGCGGGGATTATGAGATGAGAATATTAGTCACGGGTGGTGCTGGCTTTGTCGGTACAAACTTAATCAAAAGATTATTAAAAGATAATCATGATGTTATTTCAGTAGATAATTATTCAACTGGATTTAGAGAAAATCACCAAGATGGATGCACATATTATGATATAGATTTAAGTGATAATTCTTGGTGGAGTTTATCAAAAACTTGTTATTGTCAGATTGGTTGTGATTGTCAGATAAAGCCAGTTGATTTGATATTTAATCTTGCTGCTTTGGCTAGGATACAACCATCTTTAAAAAATCCACAAAAAACCATAAGAAATAATTTAAATAGTGCTCTACATGTATTAGAATGGGCAAGGGAAAATAATACACCCGTAGTATTCTCTGGTTCAAGTACACTTCATCATGGTTTATGGGGTAGCCCATATGCTTGGTCAAAATATGCCGGAGAACAACTCTGTGAATTATACAATAAGGTATATGATTTACCAACTGCTATTTGTAGATTTTATAATGTATATGGTGAATATCAATTAGAAGATGGGGAGTATTGTACTGTTATTGGTATTTTTGAAAAACAATATAGGGAAGGTAAACCATTAACTATAACAAATGATGGAGAACAAAAAAGAGATTTTACACATATAGATGATATAGTTGATGGGTTAGTTCGTTGTGGACATGCTCTTTTAGATGGTGTTGATTCAGTTGCGTCTGGACAATCTTATGAATTAGGTAGAGGTAAGAATTTTTCTATAAATGAAATAGCAGATACGTTTGGTGAAGATTATCCTAGAGAATATATTCCAGCTAGAAGTGGTGAATATCCATTTACTTTGGCAGATTTTACTAAAGCAAAAGAAGAACTTGGTTGGGATCCAACTTTAGATGTAAAAGACTACATATCTGAAAAAATTAAATGATAAAAATAAAGTTATATGAGCTAGAAGTTCATAGAAATGAAACTACTTTTAGACCATTCTTAATGGCTCAAGATATATTTAGAGAAGTGGGTATAGAATTTACCACATCAGATGATTATGATTACGCATTCGTTGGTCAAGCTAGTATCATAGATAAAAAGAAACCATTGAAAGAGTCAGTAGAAAAAGGACTAGAGTTTTTGTCTAAAATAACAGGTGACTATATGATTGTAGATGGTCAAGACGCTACTACTCTTATAGGAACAATAGATGTATTTAGAGAATCAAACGCATTACTATTTTTGAAAAATAGTTACTTGAAAAATTTTGATTTATATAAGCAAGGTTGGGCTAATGGTAGATATTATTGGGGTAAGGGAGATTATTCGGTTCCCGATATTGATGAGTTAAAACCCAAGATGAAACTATCTGGATGCAATTGGTTATCTACGATGACTCCACAATGGCTTGATTATCCTAATGAAAAAAAATATGATGTATCTTGTATGTTTGGGTATCCAAGTAAAGAAAAGGTATATGAACATAACCTTTGTCAAACAGATTATTATGATTTACACAGAAAAGATTTATTACAAATAGTGAGTGATAAGTATAATTTTATTGGGTTGGAAAATGGTCAAAAAGTTTCGATGGATGAATATTTTCAGAAAATGACAGAATCTAAAATCGTGATGTCACCACTTGGGTATGGTGAGATGAATCCAAGAGATGTCCAATCTGCTATGTTAGGATCCGTATTGATTGAACCTGATATGAGTTATATATTATCAAAACCATTTATATATGAAAATGATGAAACATATATAGCTGTTAATTATGATTGGTCAAATTTAGAAGAAAAAATTGATTATATTTTATCCGATTATGATAACATACGAGATAGGTTAGTACAAAATTTTAGAAAAAGGTTTGTGGAAGAATATGATAAAAAAAATTTAGTATTACATATTTATGATATTTTTAAAAATATAGATGAGGTCTATGAGGAGTCATAATGAAAATTAGAGAAAATATATTAAAAGTATTAGGACCCTATGGGGATGAATCGGATGTTCAGGCTATAAGAGAAGTTATATTAAGTGGATGGTGGGGAAAGGGACCCAAAGTTGCTGAGTTTGAAGAAAAGTTTGCAGAACTTGTTGGTGCCAAACATGCCATATCCGTTACAAGTAATTCTCATGGTCAAGATTTAGTAATGAAGGCGATGGGATTTAAAGGTGTTGATGTTATTAATCCAACTATGTCATTTGTAGCAACTGCTGAAATACCACTTTGGAATGATTGTACTTCTAATATAGTGGATGTCGATAAGAAAAATCTTAACATAACACCTGAAGAAGTAGAGAAGTGGAAGAAACCAAACTCTGAGGTTTGTATAGCAGTAAATATGGCTGGTATTCCAGCACCTATTGATGAGATACGGAAAGTATTTGGTGGATATATTATTGAAGATTGTGCACATAGTTGTTATACCGAAGGTGCAGGTACAAAAGGTGATGTAGCAGTATGGTCATTTCAGGCAGTAAAGACATTACCGATTGGTGACGGTGGAATGATTACACTTAATGATGATAAGTTAGCAAAAAAGATTAGAGAAATGTTATGGTTTGGTGTTACTTCAACTTGGAGTAGGGCAGCTGATGAAACTGGTACTCGACCTGGATATGCTTGGGATTATCAAGTAGATCAACTTGGGTATAAATATTATATGATTGATATTTTGGCAGTACTTGGACTATCACAACTGAAAAAATTACCAACATTCTTGGATACCCGTAGACATATCCAGAAAAGATATAATGAAGAATTACATTCGCTAATAGAAAGACCAGCATATTCTGATACAGTTCAGTATTATTGTGCAAGATTACCTGTTAAATTTGAAAATTTAGCACCTGATGGAAGTGGGTATAGTAGGAAAGTAAGTAGAGATGATTTAATTAACTACTTGGCAGATAAGAAAATACATACATCAGTTCATTTTAAACCTTTACATTTATATGATTTATTGAAAGACGATAATAAAAGATTAATTGTATCAGAACGAGAATGGGTAAAGTTAATAAGTTTACCATGTCATAATGGAATGACAGATGATGATATTGATTATGTAATATATTGGGTTAATAAATTTATAGAGGATGAATATAAGTGAAAGACTTACAATCTTCATTAAAGAAAAAAGGTGAATATGTTACTCAAATTATTCACTTTAAGGATGGGGTGAAAAGAACATTCGAAGGGGTTTCTACAGGTGAAATAAAACAGGGGCAGATGACAAAGTTGGAGTTAATAGATGGTAGAACAGTTCTCATAAATGATATTAATGTTCTATGTATAGAGGTGTTTAGTGAAAAGTAAAGTTATAGTAATCGGAGATGGGCTACTCGGTTCTGAATTAGTTAAACAGACTGGTTGGGAATATGTTAGTAGAAAAAAAAATAAAACAGATTTGTATTCATTATTACCAATCGTTTTATTTAGTGAAGCGGATATAATTGTAAATTGTATTGCTAATACGAATACTTATTCATCAGATAAAGAAAGTATGATGAATGTTAATTACAGATTTGTGGTTCAGTTAGTAGATGAGTTAAATCTTATCACGAAAAAAAAATTAGTTCAAATTTCTACTGATTATGTTTACTCTAATTCTATTTCGAAAGCTGAAGAAACGGATGTTCCTGTACATAATGCTACATGGTATTCATATAGTAAATTATTAGCAGATGGATATGTAGAAAATTTTTCTGATAATTACCTTATTTGTAGAATGACACATAAAGTAAAACCTTATGCATATGAAAAGGCTTGGAAAAATCAAATAGGTAATTTTGATTATGTGGATGAACAAGTAAAAAGATTAATTAAACTTATAGAGGCAAATGTTAATGGTATAGTAAATGTTGGTGGTGAAACTCACTCTATGTATGAATTGGCAAAACAAACAAAAGAAGAAGTACAACCAAATGAATGTGAATTTCCTGTACCTAATGATGTAACAATGAATATCGATAAAATAAATGAGATGATATAGTGAATTTTGCTTTAATAGTAGATGATTGTAAAGTTGAATCTTATGTGGTACGAAATAAGAAAGCATATAAACTTTCAAATCCAAATACTCCATATCAATTTCACCATTCGATTGGTAATGAGTGTTTTATTGGGTTTTGGGCATATCCCTTTGTGTTTGATGGTTGTTTTATAAATTGGAAAGAATGGCCAGAACTTCCTGATTTGGATTTAGATGTTATTTTTGTTACAATTGAAAAAAGATTTAATGAATGTAAAATAGATGACTTGAGGAAAAAATATCCAAACGCTATTATAATTAGTGCTATAAAAGAATTATGGAATTGGAATTCTGAATGGATGAATAGAATGGATGTTTTTAACAGTAGTGATAAGGTTTTAGTACCTATAAGTGATATCAATCAGTTTCCTCAATTAGTACAAAATTGTTCAAAAGAAATTCACTTTTTACCACAACCAATTGACATAGATTATTTATATAAGAATTTTTATCTTGAAGAAAGAGATGAATCTATATTTGTATATGATCCATCTCATAATATTGTGAGACAAGGTAAAACTGCAGAGTTTGCAAAGCACATTGGAGATAAATATAATATACCATTGTTTACAATTAATACTCAAAAAAATAAAAACCAATGGCATGATTTTTTAAAGGTTTGGACTAAATCAACATTTCATTTTAATTTAGATCCAATACCTTTTTATCCAGGTCAACAATCTATACAATGTGCTAGTATGGGCGTGGTTCATCTGGGAGGTATAAATGATTCACATAATTTATTATGGCCAGAAACATCTACAAATGATTTTGATGTATTAGAGAAAAAATTTGTTGAATATTTAAATAATTACGATAGTAGAATAAATATAATTCAGAAAGCTTTTAATAAGGTTGAAGAAATATATTCTTTCAAAAGTGTTTTCAAACAGTTAGAAATGATTTTATAAAAATGAAAATTGGTTTTATAGTAACAGTACATTGGTCAGATAAAATTAGACCTACGGGAAATGAATTATTAAAAAGATTTACCTATTCCTTATTTGAACATTGTGTTCATGATTTTCATCTTTATGTAGTAGACAATCAATCTAACCCAGAATTAGAAATTAGTGAAGAGAGGACAACTTATTTACGTATAGATAATCAAAATGAAAAGGGATTAACTGGTGCTTGGAATTTGGGATTAAACTTAGCATATGATGATGGATGTGATATATTAATAAATTGTAATGATGATTTATGGTTTAATCAAACTATAAACAACTTTATTGATTTCATAAGTTCGGATAATGATGTTAATGTTGTCTATGGTCCTGTTACAAATGGAGTATTGGGTGGAAGACAATATAGCAAAGAACCAATTTCACATATCATGAATGTTGAAATGAGTATGTCTGATTGTCTTAGTGGATTTTTCTTTGCTTTTACTAGAGAACATTATAAGAAATTTAGATACAAAAAAAATGAATATTTTAATCAATTTAATAAACATAATGGGGGTGATGGTAAATGGGGTGGTCAAGAAGGACAATGGATTGAAAATTCTGAAATAGGGTTGTGTGGTAAAATTGTTGGTTATTGTTTTATTAATCATGATAAATTTCGTGATTGGAGAATTGGCAAAGAATTAGATACGACCGGAGAATCATAATATGAATATTGTTATAACTGGTGTTGCTGGGCTTTTGGGAAGTAGATTTGCTGATTGGATAATAGAAAACACATCAAATTCTGTTATAGGTATAGATAATTTAAGTGGTGGGTATATAGAAAATGTAAATCCATCAGCTGCTTTTTATAAAAGAGATTTAGTAACAGATGATATTAGTGACATTTTTGAAAAAAAACAAGTAGATTTAGTTTATCATTTTGCCGCTTATGCTGCTGAAGGATTAAGCCCATTTATTAGAAAATATAATTATTCAAATAATCTTGTAGCTACTGCTAATGTAATAAATTCTTGTATAAACTACAGAGTAAAACGTTTAATTTTTACCTCCAGTATGGCAGTTTATGGTCATGGAAAACCACCTTTTGACGAGGGTGATTTATTAAAACCTATTGATCCTTATGGAATAGCAAAGATGGCTTGTGAAAAGGACATTCAAGTAGCTGGTGAACAACATGGATTGGATTGGTCAATAATTAGACCACATAATGTATATGGTATAAATCAAAATATATGGGATAGGTATAGAAATGTTTTAGGTATTTGGATGTATCAATATTTAAACGGTGAACCAATGACTATTTTTGGTGATGGTAAACAAACAAGAGCATTTACATTTATAGATGATGTGTTAGAACCGATGTGGAAAGTTGGGGTTCAAGACAATTGCTCAAAAGAAATAATAAATTTAGGTGGTACTAAATATTATACTATAAATGAATCTAATGAAACAATGAGAAAGGTATTCAAAGGTGGGGATTATGTGCGTAAAGAACCAAGACATGAAGTGAAAGATGCACATCCAACTTGGAAAAAATCTGTTGAATTATTGAATTATGAAGATAAAACTACTTTATATGATGGATTATCTAAAATGTGGGAGTGGGTAAAAAAACAACCACATCGGGATAGATTCCATTGGGGTGATTATGAAGTTGAAAGGGGGATATATAAGGTTTGGGAGAAATGAGAATATTAGTAACAGGTGGAAGCGGCGTCTTAGGAAAGAATATAATTCCTTTATTAGAAAGAGAACATCAAGTTATAGCTCCCTTCCATTCAGAAAAGCATTATTTTGTTATGGATGTAAAAAATAAAAAAGATGTTGATTATTTTTTAAGTCATCAAGATTATAATCCTAACTTAGTAATTCATTGTGCAGCTGCACATGGGCAAGAGTATGGAGAGAAAAATCCTAAAGAAATAATAGAAACTAATGTATTGGGTTCTTTAAATTTAACTTTAGGTTGCATGAGTAGAAATATAAGATTGGTTTACATATCAACATCGCATGTATTTGATGGGGAGAGTGGTAATTATAAATTTAATGATCCTATAAATCCAATTGGAAAATATGCTAAAAGTAAAGCAGCTGGTGAACTTGTAACTAGAATATATGATAATTCTTTATCAATTAGAACTGATTTTTTTGGTATAGACTTTCCTTTTGAATATGCTTATGAAGATAAATGGTCATCAAAAGAATATATTGATATATTAGCACCAAAGATAGTAGAGAAGTGTTTGAGTGATGAAACTGGAGTTTGTCATGTAGGTGGAAAAAGAAGTACATTTTATGATATGGCTATAAAAAGGAATCCAAATGTAAAAAGGGGTAAAAGAGATATTTATCATTTGAAGGATACTTCACTTATATGAAAAATTCAAAAACTATATTTGATCCTAAATCTAAAATAATGGCTAATGTTGATAGGGTAGTTGAGTTTATTAACACAGGAAATACTCCTCCGGTTTTAATAGAGGTTGATCCAAGTAATGCTTGTAATCATGCTTGTAGTTTCTGTTTGTCTTCATATATCCATTTTGACAAGTACAAGGGTACTGAGACATTTTCAAGAGCTTTGATGCATCAAGATATTTTGATGAAATTATGTGAAGACTTTGTTGATATGAAAGTCAGAGCTGTTAATTGGACAGGTGGTGGAGAGCCTACTTTGAATAAACATTTAAAAGAAGCAATACAATACTGTGGTAAAAATGGGATTAAGATGGGTATGTTTACCAATGGAACTTTGTTTGATAAACATGATTTATTTGATACTTTGGTTGATAATATGACCTGGGTTAGAATATCCATTGATTGTGGTACTGAGGAGACATACAATAATGTAAGGATACCAAAGGGTGGTGCAGATTGGAATAAAATGTTATCTAATTTAAATAAATTGATTGAGGTAAATAAATCCAAAGGAAATAAAATAGACATAGGAATTGGATTTGTAATATCACCCGATACTTATCATGAAATAGTCGATTTTGCTAAAGTATTTAAAGATATGGACTTAAAATATTGTCAGTATAAACCTGAAATTATTATTAGAGAAGATGGTGGTCAACAGAGAGAAATTGAATTTTGGAGAGATCAAGTTCAACCTTTATTAGATGAGGCTAAAGTAATATTAGGTGATAAATTTCAGGTAAATGGATATAAGTTTGAAGATTTAGCCACAGATAGAAAAAACTTTGGTAGAAATTATAAAAAATGCTTGGGCTCACAAATATCTCCTTGTATTGGTGCTGACGGGCATGTTTATGTTTGTACCAATCATAGAGGATGGAAAGAGTATAGTTATGGTTGTTTATATGATGGTAAATCTTTTAAAGAGATATGGAATGATGGTGAAACTAAAAGAAAAGTGATGCATCAAATCGAAGAAGTTGAATGTTTTTCAAACTGCACAAAACTGTGTAAACCTCATGAGAGTAACAAAGCTATTTGGGAAATATGGGAAAACTTAAATGGTGCCGATGATGAAGAAAAAAAATTATATGTTAAATCTCTGTTAGATGAACAAAAAGAAATTCTTCCTAATATTGAGCATGCGGAGTTTATATAATAAAAATAGTAGCAATAACACCAGTAGGAAAACACGATTCATTAACTCAATTTATAATCGATGGTTTATATAACCTCGGAGTAGAAGTCATAGCTACCGAAGGTGGTAATAATGTAAAGACCACATATGAAGATGATGCTGTTTTGGAACACGCAAAAGATGCTGATTACATTTTTGCTTTTGCTGGAAAACATACCTATAATCACGTACCACCTCCAAAATATTATTTACTAGATAAAATAAAAAGACCTGAAGTTACGGCATACATAGATGGTAGTGAATATAATCATACTTATTGGCCATACGGAGATAAACCGTATCATGTAAATAAAAAGTTTCCAAAAATAAATGAAGAACTTTATGAGAAATGTCATAAATATTTCAAAACTGTTGTTTATGATTATCAGTTAGAACGAGAAAAGATAGTTCCTTGTATGGTAGGTGTGCCGAATCACTATCTCGAATCCGAAATATCTAATGTCGGTGATAAGGAATATGATTTATATTGCAGCTTTGGAGGAAATTCTGGACAAAGTTTAACGGGTTTAAGACCACAAGTTTATGATTATTGTTTAGATATTGAAAAGAATATATCTAGTTTGAAGTGTGTGGTTGGAAGAAAATTTAATTTTAGTGATTATTTAATAGTAATAAGAAAAAGTTATATAGGTATAAGTGGTTGGGGAGCTGAACAATGGTGTAGAAGAGATTTTGAAATTGCGTCAAATGGAACTTGTTGTTTTATTCAGAAACCTACAATACTATATCCAAATCAACTTGTAGATGGTGAAACATGTGTTTATTATTCTACTATTGATGAATTTAGAGATAAGTTAGAATATTATTTAAACAATTTAGAAAAATGCATAACCATTGGTAAAAATGGTTTTGATTATGTAAACGAATATCATTCTGCAGTAAAAAGAGTTGAATTTATTTTTGATATGATGAAAAATAATTAGAACGTTTAGGTTAGAATTATTATATTTATATATATATAATTAGGTTATTGAATGTCAAAAAATGTTATATTTTGGGTTGGTGTAAAAAATCAACAATACTCTGAGAAATATGGTGGTTGGGAATGGATGGATATAAGCCGTAAAACTTGGGAGTATTGGTGTAAGAAGCATGATGTAATATTTTTTCCAATGGAGAAACCAATAGAGGAAGATTTAACTAGGTTTAGAATTAACTGGCAAAAATCTATATTTTGTTTTGACTTACTAGAAGATGCCGGTATCGACTATGACCAAATATTTTTAGTTGATGCCACTTGTATGGCTAAATGGGATATGCCAAATGTATTTGAGTTAACAGATCATAAGTTTACTGCTTGGCGAGAGAAAGATAATCTAAGGTGGGTTTACGATAGTATACAAGGATACAAGGAATTCTTTTCTTACGATTTTAATAAACATGATTACTTCAGTTCTGGTGTTATAATTTTTAATAAATCACATAAAGATATTTTCTTAGAATTTAAACAATTATATTACGATAATATAGATGAGTTCGTGGAGTTGCAAGATAAAACAGTTAGGAAAGGAACGGAACAGACGCCATTGAATTATTGGTTACAGATGAATGATGTTGAGATGAATTTAGATTTACCATTTAGTTATAAGTTAACTCATATACATCGTAAAGATATGTTTAATCACAACTGGCAACTCAATGAAGATATGACTCCATTTTTTATAAAATATGGTAAGAATTGGGTTTTTAATGGAATACCAAAAGATCAAAGAACACAAGTCATGTCTCAGGTTTGGAATTTAGTTGGAAAGAATTATAATGAAGATTACATATTAAATGTAATTGACAATAAAGGTAAAAATAAAAATACAACATCTCGTAAATTCAAAGATGATATATTGAGATTATTCGGTGAGAGTTATAAAAACAAAACTATGCTAGAACTTGGATGTCACCAAGGTAATACAACAAGAGTTTACTCTGAATGTTTTGGTAAAGTTATAGCAGTTGAACGTAGTGAACAAAATATAGAAATAGCAAAAGAAAATTGCAATGATGTTAATAATGTTGAATTTATCAATGTGGATGTTTATGATAAGGATTTTAAAATACCAAATGCTGATGTGGTTCATATAGATGCAGGTCATACGTTTCAAGAAGTAGTTTATGATATAAAACGATTATCAAAGCAACTAGATAATCCAACTTTTATATTTGATGATTATGGTCATGAAGGTAGAACTGTTAGGGATGCTATCAATACAAAATTATCAGATGGTACTATAAAGTTAGTTACTTATATTGGAGAAGATAAAGGTTATGTTGCTGCTAATAATAAAACTTTTATAGGTAGAGAAGGAGTTATTTGTGATGTTTAGTTATTCAGAATATAGAAATACAATAAAATTGGTTCAATCATATATACCGATATATGATTTTAAACATATCTTAGATTACAAACCATCAGTATTTTGTGTGTTAAGACATGACATAGAATTTTCAGTTGATAGAGCATTGACTATGGCTCGTATTGAGGCTGATGAGTTGGGTGTGAAGTCTACGTATACAGTACAACTTAGGAATAATACTTATAATGCTTTGTCACAGAAAAACATAGAGACTATAAAAGAAATAAAAGGTCTAGGTCACAGTATAGGTTTACATCAGAATCCACCATTAATGGGAGATGATGAGTTGATAGAATATATTCTTAGGGATATAGAAACACTCGAACACTATTATGATTTTGAAGTAGATAGATTTGCTTTTCACAGAGTTGGTAGCAATCCAGAATTATTGGAGAAGTATGTAGAAGTTTCTAATAAGATAAATTGTTATGCTAAAGAGTTCTTTCATTATTTTCAAGGGGAAAGACCAGATAAAATTCATGTACATTATTTAGCAGATTCAAATCATCAATGGAAATATGGTCATCCAATGTATATAGATTATAAAGAATATCCTTATAGAATGCAACTATTAACACATCCATATTCTTGGACAGAGAATGGTTATGAAAATATGAATAATTTTACAAGGCTAATTAGAGAACGTACTGATGAATTGGTAAGTGATATGAATGGTGAGACTAATACATTTCCGAAGGAATTGTTACCATGAGAACTAAAGTTATAGCAGAAATAGGAATTAATCATAATGGTGATATGGATATCACCAAAAAATTAATTGATATATCAGTTATTGCCGGATGTGATGTAGTAAAGTTTCAGAAAAGAAATCCTAATGTGTGTGTACCCGAACTTCAAAAGGGTGTGATGAGAAAGACACCTTGGGGTGAGATGTCATACTTAGAATACAAACATAAAATAGAATTTGGTAAAGATGAGTACGATGAAATAGATGAATATTGTAAGGGAAGAATTCAATGGACAGCTTCACCTTGGGATTTAGATAGTGTTGAGTTCTTAGAACAATATGATTTACCATTTATAAAAATACCATCAGCCTTACTAACTGATTATGAATTAATAAGTGAGTGTAGTAAGAGATATAACAAAGTTATTTTATCAACTGGTATGAGTACCATTGAAGAAGTAGATAAGGCAGTAGAATCGATAGAAGGGGATTATGCATTACTTCATTGTAATTCTTCTTATCCAGCTCAAATAGATGAGTTGAATCTAAGTTGTATAAAAACTTTAAAAGATAGATATGGATGTGAAGTGGGTTATAGTGGACATGAATACGGTTTAACAACGACAATAGCTTCCATCTGCTTTGGTGCGACTATAATTGAGAGACACATAACATTAGATAAATCAATGTGGGGTACAGACCAGATGGCATCAGTTGAACCTCATGGTTTAATAAAGTTAGTTCGTGGTGTAAGAGAGTTAGAGAATGCTATTGGTGATGGTAAAAAAATAGTAACTGAGAGTGAAAAACCAGTTAGAGATAAGTTAAGAAAATGAAAATATTATCAGTAATACTAGCTAGAGGTGGTAGTAAAGGTATACCATCTAAAAATATAGTAGAGCTCAATGGTAAACCATTGATATCTTATACTATAGAAGCATCACTACAATCTAATGTAGATGAGACATGGGTGTCTACTGATTCAAGTGAGATAGCTTCTGTATCAAGTACTTATGGAGCAAGTGTTATAGATAGACCAAGTGAGATATCAACGGACACATCACAATCAGAGGAGGCACTACTACACGCCGCCCATGATAGTGAATTTGATGTTGTGGTTTTTATTCAACCAACTTCGCCATTAATAAAATCAGAAGATATAAATAAAGGTTTGAAAATGATGGATAAATATGATTCAGTTTTTAGTGTTACTAAAGAACATTGGATTCCGAGGTGGACAATGGATGTAAAACCATTTGAATGGGAAATTAATAATAGACCTATGAGACAAGATAAACCAGAAACTTATATTGAGAATGGTGCATTTTATATCACCAAAAGAAAGAATTTGTTAGAATCTAAATTAAGGTATAGTGGTAAGATAGGTGTAGTAGAGATGCCACTTTCCAGAAGTTTTCAGATAGATACACTTGATGACTTAAATTTGATTAATACTATTATTAGAGGAAATGAATGAAAAAAGTTGCTGTATTAGGTAGAGGAAAATCTTTGGAATTTTTAAACTCTTTACCAGAAGTAGATGCGTATGTTATCACTAACAATTGGGGATTAGAATTAAATCAACAATTTATTATAGATAGATTTTCGGATAATAAACCAATTATTCATGTTTTGAGTTTATCTATTTTTAATGCACCAGGTATGGATTTTAGTGAATTATTAAAACATTATAAAAAATTTAATATTCAAAAAATAATTTTACCGTATGTCAGAGAGTGTGTACCAGGTGGAGAACAGTCTTATTTTGAAGTAGAGGGTAAAAGCAATACTATTTCAGCTGAATCTTTACCAGATGAGGTTAAACCGTTCATGTGGGAAGCTGGAAAAGATAATTGTCCAAAAAATTATACAGGAAAAAAATATGATTTACCTACTACAGGAATGGCAGGAGTTCTTTATGCTACTGCTATTATGAATCCAAAAGAAATTTATATATGTGGTATGGATTTTTATGAAAAAACATATGCTTTTCAAACTGAAAGAGAGGAAGAAAGAAATAAAATTGATTCAAAAGGTGTTATGGGAGTGTCAGAATTTGAAAGAATACCAATGAAGATATTTTTAACTGAAAATATAATAGAAAAATTTCCTGATAAAAAGTTTTTTATTTCTACATATGGTAGTTATAAACCAAATAAAGATAACGTTGAGGTCAACATATTATGAATAAAAAGAAGTTAGCAGTTGTTGCCGGTGGATGGCATTTTCCTTTACATTTTTATGAACAAATAAAAAATCAAAAAATACCAAGTGGATGGGAAGTTGATTTATTTTGTGTTTCACATAGAAATCCAAATCTTGAAATAGTTAGAACAGAAAAAAATGAATATCTTTCGTCTTTGGGTGATTCATATCCTAATAGGATGGATAAACTTTTGTATTCTGAAATAGCCACAGTTGAAGAAATTGAAAATTTGGGTTGGAATTATGTTGAAGAACCAAATAGTGTAGGGGATTGGGGGATGACGAATCAATGGTTAGATAAAAATGATTATAGAGATTATGATGTTTTTTTATTTACTCATGATGATAATTTTATTTTTAATGATAAACTTTTTACAAATGCTATTTCTAAATTTGATTGGGATGAGTGGTTAGTTATAACAAATGGTCCTAATCATGGTCAAAGACCTCTTTATCCAGTCAGAGGGTCCTTTGATTTTTTTAAAAAGGAAATGTTAGATATGATTGGAGGAAAATTTGATTTAAGTTTATCTACCGTTACTAGATTAGGAAAAGTTGATACACCAAAAGATGAATCAGAAATAAGAGATTGGAACGGTACTGTTGTGCAATTTGGACATTTTATTAAAAATAATAATTTGTATGAAAAAATAAAAAAACTATCAGACACATATAGAATAAGCACCTTTTGTTTTGAGGGTGAGAGGGGGTATATGAGTAATGGTGGTTATAATACAATGTATCCAATAATTAAATTTATCAATGAAAATATTGATATGAGCACAATATAATAAACTGAAAGATTAGTGATGAAGAAGAAAATAAGCGATATGCCGATAATGGAAGATACCAATGAAACAATAAATATATGTTATCCATTCATAGGATCTAAAGCGATAGAATATGTTACAGATACTTTGTCTGGTAGGTGGATAGGGCAAGGACCTAAAGTGGATTTGTTTGAACAAAAGTTCAATGAAAAATTTGGTGGTGATAAAGAATCGATTAGTGTAAATTCTGGTACATCCGCTCTTCTTCTAGCAAGTGATTTATGTGGTATTAAACCTGGTGATGAAGTAATAGTTCCTATATTTACTTGTACGGCAACTAATATACCGTTTTCAAACATGGGTGCTAATTTAAAATTTGTTGATGTTGATGTAAATACACTAAATATGGATATAGATCATGTTGAGTCATTGATTAGTGAGAAAACAAAGGCGATAGTTCCTGTTCACTATGGTGGATTATGTAATGATATGGATAGGTTAAATAAAATTGCTTCACAATATGATGTAACAGTAATACAAGATGCTGCTCACAGTATTGGGACTACATATAAGGGTAAACATTTAACAGAATTATCTGATTATATCATGTATTCTTTTCAGGCTATTAAACATTTTACCACAGGTGATGGTGGTATGCTTTTAGTTAATAAAGAATTAAAAGATAAAGCTAAACGAATCAGGTGGTTTGGTATAGATAGAAAAGCTAAACAAGGTGGTGTTTGGGAAAACGATATCACGGAAGTTGGGTATAAATATCAAATGTCAGATGTAGCGGCCTCTATTGGATTAGCTGGATTAGAAGAGGTAGATGAGGTCTTAAAAAAGAGAAAGGAATTGTATAAATTATATTGTGACAAATTAACTACGGATGTAACTATTGTTGGTGGTGATAATCAAGAAGAACATGGTGCTTGGTTATTTACAATTTATGCTAAAAATAGATATGACTTACAATCTAAGTTGTCAAAAAATAAAATAGAATCAAATCAAATGCACTTTAGAAACGATAGATACACCATATTTAAAAAGTTTACCGATGGTTTAGAATTTCCAAATATGGATAAGGTAGAAGATGATTATTTAGTGTTACCTTTACATCATAAGATGACTATCGATGATGTGAATAGAGTTTGTGATACAATAAATGAAGGGTGGTAATGTATAAAGAACCAAACGTTTATTCTTCATATAGAGAAAATAATATAGGTCAAAGTTTATATGACATTGTTATCAAGTTGAAACCGAAGAAGATTATTGAAATTGGTGTGTTGGAAGGTTACTCAACTATTTGTATGGCTCAAGCTCTAAAGGATTTAGGTGAGGGTGGTAAAGTTCATGCATATGATTTATTTGATGAGTATGAATATAGAAATTGTTCAATGACAGAAGTTAGTGATAATGTGAATAAGTATGGAGTTCAAGATTATGTCCAATTAAAATATGAGAGTTTTGATAAATGGTTAAATAGTTCGGAGGATTTTGATTTATTGCATTTGGATATATCTAATGATGGGGATATTATATTAAAAATGTACGATAAATATCCAAAACATAAGGTTATTTTTGAAGGGGGTACTGTAGAAAGAGATAATGTTGACTGGATGATTAAGTATAAAAAAACAAAAATAACGATAACACAGACAAGATGTAAATATAAAATTATTAATAAAGCTTTTCCTAGTTTGTCGGGGTATAATGTATGAATAAAAAAAACATAGTTTTTACAATGGACATTGACTTGGCTGGTGAAGGTAGATATGCTAGTACCAGAAGATTACCTTATCAGTATTCTATAAAGAGTTGGGAAAAATGGTGTGAGAAGAATGATTGTGAATTGTTTGTCTTAACTGATTTGTTATTACCACAAGAGGAAATGGCTATATGTTGGCAAAGATATTATTTATTTGATATATTAGATGCTAACAATATTAAATATGACCAAATATTATCAGTTGATGCTGACACGATAGTTCATCCTGATTGTCCTAACTTCTTTGAGATGACGGATAGAAAGATGTGTGGAGTTCATTGTGAGGGTAGTTATGATTGGATTATCAGAAGTATAGAGAATTATGGTAAGTATTTTTTCACAGGCCACGTGATGGATTTTTGGAAATACATTGATTGTGGTTTTGTAGTTATCAATGAAACACATAGAGATTTCTTTACACAAGTCACAGATTTTTATAATGAAAATACCGACTTATTAAGACAAGTTGAAAAAGAGTGGCACGCTGGTACAGACCAAACGCCAGTAAATTTTTTAATTCACGATAGGGGTGTTGAGTTTAAATGGTTGCCTTATGAATTTAATATGTGTGATATGTTTAGAAAAGAACTACTTGGCGATGATTTGATGTTTACAAAGTGGGGTTGGATTTATCAATATAATAGCATACCTAACAATACTGAAGATAAATTAACTTATCATTGGATGAAAAAAACATACGAGGGGTTATATGGTAACGATTAAAAATAAATTTGCTATTGGGTGTTTAGTCCAATGGTATGAAATAGAATTAATCGGGGAATATTTACAGAGTGTTAAAAACGCGTTAAGTATAATAGATAATAAAGAAAATGTTATAGTCGATTTATATTTTAATATGTCTACGGCTTTAGAGGACATAGACGAGAGCAAGTGTAGTATGAACGATATCTATTCTCGATTTGCTAATATTGAAGATGATTTAATTAAATTTGGTGTCAACTTAAAGGTTCAACGTTTAGGTGGAATAATGTTATCCGAAAGAGATAAAATTTATACTATTGCTGACTATCGTAGAGATTTTAATAACAAGTATTGTACAAAAGTTGATGTTCTTATGTGGGGTGAAAGTGATTCACTTATACCAAGACAAACATTCGAGATATTAGATAACTTACATAGTTCAGTAAAAGAAACGACACCAAAGTATGTTTCTTTCTTTTCAACTTGTAAGATGTGGGATAAGAGTTGGGAAGTATTGGAACATCCTGAATTTACTGTTAAACCATTTATAGATATGAGTACTGTGGATACTAAAAATTGGTGGAGCTTAAGATACAATATGAATATAGATGAGATGAATTCATTTAATGATAAAGTTAATGAGTTAGATATACAAGTTATCAATCAATATAAGTTTAATGGTTGCGGTTTAGTAATATCTTCAGATGTAGTTAAGTCTGGTGTCAATATACCAAAATCATCCTTTTTCATACATGAAGACACCGCATTTCAGTTTCAATTACAACGATTTTTTCAAGGTGAAATTCCACAATATGTAATTAAAAATATTTTATTAGTTCATAATAGAAAACACATAAAAAAGAGATCATATGTAAAGGGGGAAGATGGAGTAGAGCTAGGAGATGTAACTGGTGGTAGAAAAAGACACGAGTGGTATAAAAAGGCAAGTAAAATGAGTCATCATAACACATACAATATGTTTTCACAATCAAAAATTTATAGTTGGGATGATGTTTTATGATAAAAATAAAATTATCCGATAACCAAAACCAAAAGTGCTTTAGTGGATTGATTATACCAAAAGATATGCTAAAAGACTATAGTATAGATATAACAGATTCCGATGATTATGATTATGAGTTTATAGATCATACTAAATTTATAAAGAATTCAGCTACATTACAAGATAGCATAGATTGGGGATTAGAAGAGTTATCTAAGAAAACAGGTGATTATTTTTTGTTTCATGGCGGAGATTCAACTTCAATTATGGGAGCATATGAGGTTTTTGTTGAGTCAAATGCCAAATATCTATTTAAGAAACAACTGTTATCTCAAGAAGATTATAAAGAAGAGACAACTTTGAATAAATGGTTTTTTGGAAAGGGGAGTATTTTGGACAGAGGTTATGATATATCAGATGATGTTTATTCCAAAATGAAATTGGCAGGTTATAATGTAGCACATAACTGGCCACACTTACAGCAAATGCAATTGGCAAATCAAGATAGAGACATTGATGTCTGCGCGGTTTATCAAGGTATATTGGACAATGGTAATATGGATCACGAAGTGCAAAGTGATGTGTTGTATACTAAACATAGAAAAGGTGCTTGGGATACGTTAGAGAATATAAGTGAAACATATGGTATAGTAAAAGGTCAATCATCACCAGAACAATTTGTTGAGATGATGAAAAGGTCAAAAATTGGATTGTCACCATTTGGTATGGGTGAGTTATGTTATAGAGATTTGGAATTCATTCAATGGGGGTGTTTATTGATTAAACCTGATATGAGTAAAGTAATCACAGAGCCAGACTTCTTTAAACCTATGGAAACCTATGTGCCGGTCAAACCTGATTGGTCGGATTTAAATGAAACGATACATAAAGTGCTTGATAATTTCAAAGATTATCAGTATATTATAGAGAATGCTAGACAAAAAGTAGTAGAGATGTATTCATATGAAAATGTCTGTATGTATTGGTATAATTTTTTTGTTAATTTAAGTGGAGTTCAAGGTGAGTAAAATAACTACAACGATATCTACTAACAATAATTTAGAGTATTTGAAACTTGCTTTAAGATCAATTCGGCGGAATGCTCATTACCATGATATGCCGATTATTGTACATGCTGAAAATTGTACTGATGGCACGGATGAATGGTTAGAAACAAACCCATATGATGTGGAATATTATATTGACCATAATGACAATCCAAAAGGTATTGGTGGTGGTATGAATTTTTGTGTCGATAAGGTTGAAACGGAATTTGTGAATATAATTCATTCTGATATGTGGATGGCACCTAACCAAGATATCGAGTTGTTAAAATTGTATGATGATATTGGTGATACAAGATTAATTGCTTCATCATTTAGGATACAACCAAGAATATTTGTTAATGATCCTGATTACAGACCTGGAACCGTATTTGTAGATGTTGATGATTTTGGGGCATATGCTGAAGATTTTGATTTCAACTCTTTTGACCAATGGGCAACAGAGTTTGCTGGTATGAACGATTTATTGGAAACTCGTAAAGGTGGTGGTGCTGGATTCTTTTGTAGAGTAGAAGATTATAAGTGGATTGGTGGTAATGATGATTTATTTAGACCGGCATCTTGGGAAGATAAAGATTTATTTATTCGTATGCAGTTAGAGGGTTATGAGTTTAGAATGATACCACAATCTATTGTATGGCATTTTTCGGCACGTGGTAGTCATTTTAGAGATGAAGCAAAAGATAAGTTTCATATGAAGTCACAAAGACAACAAGAAGCCGAACAAGTTAATATGCAAAAATGGGTTAGGAAGTGGGGTAGATTACCCAAGGAGGATGATGCTACTTTTGTTGAACCAATATATGGTACTAATGTATCAACAAGAATAAAATGGAGAAGTTATTAATGAAACTAAAACAAAAAATAGGAATTGTTGGAAATGGGTTCGTGGGTGGTGCAGTTAGATATGGATTTTCTCCAAATGTAGGTTGTGATGCTGAAGTTCGGACTTATGATAAAAATCCACAAAAATCAACACATGGATTGGAAGAAACAATAAATGAATCAGATTTTATATTTTTATCAGTACCAACTCCAGCAAATAAAGAAGGTTCAATTAATATTGATATTTTAGATAGTGCTTTAAATGATATAAACGAAGTATCGGAAAGAGATAATACTATATTGATTAGGTCTACTATAGTACCTGGTACAACACGAGAACTTCAGAGTAAATATAATCAATTAAATTTATTATTTAATCCTGAATTTTTAACTGAAAGGTCAGCTAAATTTGATTTCATTAATCAAAGTCGTTTTATAGTTGGTAGTTCTGAACAAACTGGTAATCAATTGTGTTCTGAGAGATTTACTGATTTGATTAGAGATAGATTTGGTGATTGTGTTGCAGTATTGGAAACTAATTACGAAACTGCCGAAATGATAAAATATATGAATAATTGTTTCTTTGCTACTAAGGTATCTTTTATGAATGAAATGTATCAAATAGCCGAAAAGTCAAATGTAGATCGGAAGAGCA
>Ga0080013_1002332_pt1 | contig 22521 bp, 23 predicted proteins | sample ETNvirenome_6_85_FD_69236 | JGI IMG/M metagenome (GOLD analysis project Ga0080013, IMG submission 69236) | Marine viral communities from the Pacific Ocean - ETNP_6_85 (SPADES assembly) (version 2) | ecosystem: Environmental > Aquatic > Marine > Oceanic | place: Pacific Ocean | collected 2013-06-19 | reverse complement strand
GCGAAGGGTGCATCGCAAAGATTACGTGGTAAAAAGCAATTATCTACAAGATATACTGGAATTATACTTGATGACTTTGAATCTGAGTTAAATACAAAAACTCCAGAGTCTAGACTACAAATAAAGAATTGGGTGACTGCTGCTGTATATCCAGCGATTGATTTTGATAAGGGTGGTTTCTTGTGGTGTAATGGAACGATTGTCCATTATGACTCATTTTTGAATGGACTTGTTAAAAACCATCAATCTGCTAAAAAAACAGGTGAAGAGTATTCCTGGGTTGTTGAAACTCATAAAGCAATACAAGATGATGGTACTCCATTATGGCCCTCACGTTGGCCTTTAACAAAAATTGAGCAAAGAAAGCAGTTTTATATAGATTCTGGTACTCCGTCTAAGTTTTATCAGGAATATATGAATCAAGCTAAATCTCCTGAAGATGAGATATTTAATGAAGGTGATATAACTAAAGGGTTTTATTCTGGTGATATTAAATTTAATGAAGAAGCAAATTCTTGGTATTTAAAATTTGAAGATGGGAGTATGGAATATGTCAATATATACATGGGTGTTGACCCTGCCTCAACGCTTGGGGTTAGGAATGATTATAGTGTTATTATGGTTATTGGTGTTACTGCTGAGTACGATTACTACGTTATTGAATATTGGAGGAAGAGAGTGCTTCCAATGGAATGCGCAGACCAGATATTTAAGATTGCAGAACGATATAAACCGATTAAAAGAATAAACATTGAAACAATATCATATCAGGAGATGTTAAGGGATTATGTTCAAAAAAGAAGTAAAAAAGAAGGAAAGTTCTTACCTGGCATTGAAATGGGGATTAAAGGATATGGACAACAAAAGAAGAAAGATAGGTTATTTGAAGGACTTCAACCCATGTTTAAAGCAGGTGCGGTACATCTAAAGAAAGATATGCATGAATTTATTGGAGAGTTATTAGATTTCCCAAAAGGCTCACATGATGATACCATTGATGCTTTTTGGTTATCAACGCAATATGCAAAAGGAAACAAGAAGGCTGGGAAGATTAAAAAGACTAAAAAAGGGGATTCTTGGGAGTCACCTAAAAAACGTTACAATTGGATAACAGGGTCACGTATTTGAAAATTAAATATTTATTCTTATATTACACACTATGATAGAAGCGGATAAAAGAGCAATTCAGGTAAGAGATTTATGGAGAAGATGGCATGATGCTCGAAAAGAGTGGGAAAATCATGCACGAGAAGACATTGATTTTTATTTAGGTAATCATTTCAGTGAAGCAGAGTCTGATGAACTTGAATCCAGAAATCAGTCAAATTTACCACTTGACAGACTTTATTCTGCTATTGAGCAGTTTAAAGCTATTATTACATCTAAACCTCCAAAATTCTCAGCAATGCCAAGAGAGGATTCTGATAGTGATTTAGCCAGTGTATGGAAAACAATACTTGAATATATCTGGAATATATCTGATGGTAATGAAATATTCAAACAAACTGTACATGATTATGCTGTTACGGGTCTTGGTTATTTTTATGCATATATAGATAGAGAAGCTGATTATGGCAGAGGAGAGGTTAAATTTACATATATTGACCCATTCAGAGTAGTTATTGACCCTAATGCAAGAAGTAAGTATTTTGATGATGCAACAGGTATGATGTTATCAACTATCTTTACAAAATTTCAATTATTGGATTTATATCCACAATTAGGAGAAACCAATGAAGAAAACGGTAAAATGCTCATTGATGAGATTGAAGGTTATTATGAAGATGAAACATATCCATCTGCATCAAATAATAGAACAAAAGGTTCTTTTACTCCAGATGTTATTAAAGATTATGACCATGGGGAAGGTTCAGAGAAATATCAGCTTATTGAAAGTTTTTCAAAAACAAAGGTTCCATATTACAGGATAATGGATATGCAGTCTCAGGAAGAGAGAATACTTGATTCTGAGAATATGCAAAAGTTTTTAGAGAATAAAAAGATGCAACAGGCAGTTGAACAAGGAATGATTGATATTGTTGAGGTTCAACAAACAAGAATTAAATTAGTATGTACATTAGGCCAAACAATATTGTATGAAAGAATATTAAATACCGATAAGTATCCAATTGTGCCTGTTCCTAATATTTGGACAAATACTCCATATCCAATGAGTGATGTTAGGAAAAACAAAGATTTTCAAAGATTTTTGAATAAAACAATGTCATTAATAACTTCACATGCACAAGCATCGTCAGGGTTGAAATTATTGATACCACAAGGAAGTGTTGATGATATAGAAGAATTAGAAAGAGATTGGGCAAATCCAAATGCAACAATAGAATATGACCCATCATTTGGAGAACCTCATTTTCCTTCACCACAACCTCTATCTAACTCGGTAATGCAATTACCACAGCTTATTGAAAAGTATATTGATTTAAATATGGGTATATTTGAAATGCAACAAGGAAACGCAGAAGCTGCTCCAAGAACATCGTCTGGAACAATGATGATGGAAGATTTTGGTCAAAGACGAAGTAAATCAAAATTAAGGGATATTGAAGGTAGTTTAAGACGATTGGGACAAGTTGTATATAATTTAGCAAAAGAGCATTATACTTATAAAAAGGTGTTTAGGGTTGTTCAGCCCAATAATGATATGTCTGAGTACATGGTTAATCACTATAATGATAAATCTCAGGCTATTGGTGAAATGATAAATGATTTAACAATTGGACAGTATGATGTGAATATTATTGGAAATTCAACGATGCCATCAAATAGATGGGGTGAATGGTCAATATATATGGAAGCTTATCAAGCAGGTTTAATTGATAGAACAGAAGCATTAATGAAAACAGATATATTTGATAAAGAGGGCGTATTGCAGAGAATGGATATTGTTCAACAATTACAAGGACAATTACAACAGGCTCAAGAACAAATCAAGGATTTATCTGGAGACTTACAAACAGCTCATCGTGAATCAATTGCATCACGTAAGAGAACTGAAGTTGAGAAATTTAAAGGTAAGTTAAAAGAAACAGAATTAGATTCAAAATCTGCTAATAAACAGCAGGTTGATAAACTAACAAGCGCAGTTAAACTCGAAGTCGAGAAATCACGTTTACGTGGTCAGGCTCAAGCAGACAGAGAGAAATTGCAAGCCAAAGGAGGCAAATGATGGATAACGCATTAGGAAATGAAAATCTTGGTAATCAAGGTGAAATCACAGATAATGTAGGGCAAGATGAAAATCAAACACAGGATGATGGAGCTTCAACCGATTGGGAGTCTCAAGCTAAGTACTTTCAATCAGAAAAAGATAAACTTCATACTGAAAATCAAAAACTAAAGGATTACGAAAAAGTCGGCAAATTGTTGGAATCACGACCAGATATTGTACAAACAATATCAGGAATGGTTCAAGGTGGTCAACCAGCACAAGCCGAAAAAGTTTCTTTAGATAAAGATGAGTTCGACCCATGGGAAGCCTATAATGACCCAGCATCTAAATCGTATAAGTTTCGACAACAAGAGTTACAGGACTCTATTAATAGTGCCGTTGAAGGCCAAATGGCGGGTGTTCAGAAGCAAGTTGGTATGAATGAATTAAAAGCTCAGTTAGCCTCTAGGGGTTTAAATGATGCAGAAGTTAATTCATTTGTTGAATTTGCAAGTAAGAACCCTGCTGAATATGGTATTGATGGTGCAATTAACATGTGGAAGTCTGTAACTGGAGAACCAGCACAAGATAATAATGGTAATCCACTTGACGCTATTCGTCAAAATCAAGCAGTTCCTCAACAGGCAGGTGTTTTGTCTGGGGAGCAACCTGTAAGAAAAGATGAAAAAGATTCAATGTGGGATTCAATTACAAAAGCTGGTAGTCGAACTAACGTATTGTAAATAATAATATAAACTAAGGAGAATAAAAATGGCTACTTTTAATAGTGGACAAGTAAAATTCGGAACTCCTGGTGCAGTAATTGATAGTACGATACCATCAAGAAGACTGTATGATTTTAGTGATAGGGTCGCTGATTTAGCTCCAGAAGAGTCTCCGTTTTTTGTATATTTGTCAAAAGTAGGTAAGGTTCCAACTTCGGATAGTCAATTCCGATTTTTGGAAGATAGAACAAAAATTTCTATTACAGATAGAAGTTTTAAAATTGATGGAGGTCAAACACTAGCAGCTCCAGGTGGAAGTACTACTGTACTTGTTGATGTTGGTGGTGCATGTGTTAATTGGCTTATTAAAGGCATGGTTGTTGAATTTGCACAAAATGTGAATTTATCAGGTGGTACAGATACTGAATCTGTAACAAGAGCAACTGGTAGAATTGAATCTGTTACTCAAAATTCAGATGATACTTCAATTCAAGTTACAACTATTGCTGCAACAGCAGGTGCTGCAACAACAACACTTGATGATGATGCTGATGCTGTTGTAATTGGAACATCATTTGAACAAGGTTCAGGTGCTCCAGATGTATGGTCTCAAGAGCTAGATAATGATTATGGTTATACCCAAATCTTTAAAACAGCTTGTGAGATGTCTAATACAGCAAGAGCAACAGTATATCGTGGTTATGCTGATGAATGGGCAAGATTATGGAATCTTAAATTAAGAGAACATAAAGTTGACATTGAAAGAGCAATGCTTTTTGGTATGCAAGGTTCACAAGGTGGAATCCAATATACTGATGGTATTGTAGGTCATGTACTTAAAAATGGAACAAATACAGGCGCTGGGAAATTAGCTGCATATGCTGAAGACACTCCATATTTAGGTGGATGGGCAACAAGTGAAATGACATATGATGCTTTACTTGGTGCATTTGAAGTTATGTATGACCCTGCAAGGGGTGGTTCAAGTAATAAACTTTGCTTAGCTTCTCTTCCAGTGGTATCTCACTTTAATAAAATAAGTGGATTCGCTGAAGGTAGTTTAACTGCATCAAAATCTCAGTATAATTTTGAAAGAAGCACAGGTTCATTCGGTCATAAAGTTATGAAAATTGAAACTGTTCATGGTGATTGTAGTATTGTAAAAGAGCCATTGTTCAGAAACAATTCTTCAGGTATTATGGCTTTTGTTGACCTTGACCATGTTTCATATAGACCTCTTGTTGGTAATGGTGTTAATCGTGATACATCAATCACAACTAACGTTCAACAAGCTGATGAGGATTTAAGAAAAGATATGATATTGACCGAAGCTGGTCTTGAAATATCTCTTCCTGAAACTCACGCAGTGATTAATTTGGAGGCAATCTAATGAGAAGCGATATTATAAATGAAAATAGCAATAGCTATGGTGGAAATGCAGAAGGTCTGGTTAAAATACCTGATGCAGCAACATATACATGTTTAGCAGCTGATTCTGGGAAGATTCATTCTGTCCCTGATTTGACTGCTCATTGTACAATAAGCCTACCAGCTGAAGAAGCAGGACTTGTATTTGAGTTCTGGTACAGCGGTGCAGCTAATGACGCACAAAACATTATAATTACATCTGGTTCAGATACTAATTATTTTGTTGGTGGTGTTTGTGCATCCGATTCAGACGCTACAGGTGCAGCTACAGTGGATGGTGTGTATTCAAATGGAAGCAGTAATTCTAAGTTAACTGCGGCAACTCCAGAAGGTGGAACTTGGTTTAAGTTCGTATGTGATGGATTGCGGTGGTATGTAACTGGGAATGGTGTTTCTGCAACACCTCCAGTATTCGCTGGTTCATAAACCGAATCAATAAGGTTTAATAGTTTTGTAGAACTATGGGAACTATCACTAAAAGGTAGTTCCCGAATCTACTAAGAATTTTTTAATATTAACCAAAAGGAGTTGTTATGGCTTTTGTGGCAAAATCATTTATAGGAGATGCAACAGCTTTAGATAATACTGAAACAGATGTAAGAGGATTTGATTCTCTTTCAAAACAAGTTGAAGATTATATATCAAGTTTAACCCCTGCAGGAAGTGCTGGGGCTAGAGAAATTAAAGTTGCATGCTCTTCGTTAAATGGAGACAGAGTTTTTGTATTAGTAACCGTAGAAACGTAAGGATAAATTATGGCACATGTGTTTAGAGCAAAATCATTTATTACAGATGCATCTGCAAATGATGAATCTGTTGCTAATACAGCAGCAGAATTAGTTAAAGACTATCTTGAAGCACAGGACTCAGGAGGTGCAGGTGCTGATATTGATGAAATTTTTAGTATTTCATCTTGTAAATTATCTGGAGATAGGGTTTTTACAATCGTTATTCTTGAAGACCAGACTGAAGGAGGTTAATCGTGCCTAAGAAAAAATATGTAAAGGGTGGAAAATTTAAAGGGTCTTCACATGATGACGGTGGTATTGATATTAATGTTGAAGGTGGAGAGTATATTATTAAGAAAGGCTCTGTTAATGCAGAGACTCAACCAATTTTGGAAAAAATAAATAAAACAGGTAAATTTCAATACAGGTGTGGTGGTAAAATACCTGTAATTGATGCAAGAAAAAGGAGTAAAAAATAATGCCAGAAGTTAAAGATAAAACAACAGGTCAGGTTATTGCAAAGATGCCTTATGATACTGCAGGTAAAATGGCAGCAGAAAAAATGGTTGCAGAGAATCCTAATTATGAAATTAAAGATGCAATGATGAGAAGTGAACAAATGTATGCAGGTGGTGGAAAAACTGGATATGATGTTCCAATGTATAAAAAAGGTGGCGAAGTAAAAAAATAATGAGAACTTATTATTGTATATGTGGAAATAAATCGGAATCCGTTCCTGGTAAAATCACTGAATGTGAATGTGGTAAAATATTTGGTGGTACAGGAAAGATATCTGATGGTATAAATATGAGAACAACATGGAGTGGACAAACACAGGTGGAGTTCAGTCAAACAACAATGGATGAGGATATTGCAGAAAGGAATAATAGATAATGGCTGAATCCTTTAAAAATCAAGTAGATGCATTAACAGGTTTTGCTGGAACAGAAGATGATGCTTTGACTGATTGGTTGCAAGCTGGAACAAGAGAAATTATTAATATTCTTCCTCCCAAATTAAAAGAATACTGTTATTCTAAGCAGACTTTTACATCTGCAGCAGCTAATTCAGAAGCAGAAACAATGATTACAGGGCAAGTTGGAAGTGTTTATGCAGGAAGTGTTGAATGTAGAGAAATTCGTCCAATGGATAAACATAAAGCATCAAGTTCGACAAGCCTTGAATATGCTACATCTACGGACCCAATTTATTATGTTGAAGGTAATAAAATAAATATACTTCCAGCTTCATCGTCTGGGATTTATTATGTTGTTGCAAATCCAACAGTTGCACATGGAAGCACTTCTATAGACAACTTTCCTAATGAAGCTGAATATTTAGTTGTTTTATATGCAGCAATCAAAGCATTGCAACGATTAATGAATAAGAAGTCAGGTGATTTACCAAGTGATATTCCAGAATTAGTATTGTCAAGTACAAGTGAATCATTGCCTAGTTTTACATCTCCATCAGATATAACTTTGCCAAATATTCCTGTAGCTCCAGCAATGAGTGAAAAGAGCGTAAGTATTACTGGAACTGCTCCTGCATATACAAAACCGAGTTTAACTTTAGATAATCTGTCAGTAGGTCCATTATCTATATCAGCTTCAGCGCCAATAATTCCAAATGACCCTTCTATAAGTAATCCAGGTATAAGCAATATTACTGAAGCTGTTTTAACTGCAAATGTTCCTACATATACTAAACCAGGATTTGCTTTAGATGCAAAGCCTTTTATTAGTGATTTGTCTGTAAGTAGTATAAGTGCTCCAACAGCACCAACTTTAAGTACTATTTTTTATGTAAATGCAAATAATGAAGATGCAAGTGCAACAGCTGTAAGTGCTGTTTCATCTAGTGTTATAGTTAAAGCAGATATATCTGGAGATGTCCCTACTTATACTAAAAATGTTGTTGCTCCAGATTTTGCTGATGCTGATAATTGGCTTAACACAGAAGAAGATTCAGAGTTAGTTGCATCTAGAATACAGATTATATCTACACAATTGCAAGAATATCAGATTAATATACAAAATGAATTAAATGAATTTAATAAAGAAAACGCTAGATATCAGGCTAATATACAAGCGGAGATAGCTAAACATAATAGTGATTTGCAAACAGCAATAAATAATGCAAATTTAGATTCACAAGATAAAAGGCAAGAAGCTACTCAAACTACAGATATAGATAAATTTAATAAAGCTCAAGACCAAGCACTAGAATTACAAAATAAAGCGAAAGAAATGGAAGTTTTAATACAGGAAAATAATATTAAAATATCTAAATATTCTCAAGAAATATCCTCTTATCAAACTCAAATAAGTACAGAGGTTCAAGTATATCAGCAAAATTTACAAAAAGAAATTCAATTATGGGAAAGTAATAATTCTAGCGGCTTACAAAAATATGCTCAAGATATGCAAAATGAATTAAATGAGTTTAATAAAGAGAATGTTCGTTATCAAGCAGAAATAAAAGGAAAAATTTCTAAATTTGAAGCTGATGCTGCAGATGCATCTAAAGAGGCAGACTTAACTTTGCAAGCATCTATACAAGATTATCGTTTAGAATTAGACTTATTTCAACAAGAAATGGCTTTATATCAAGCAAATATAAATAAAGAAGTTCAAGAATGGAATAGTAATTATGAAAAAGATTTGCGATTATGGGAAGTAAAACGTCAAACAGATTTAAATAAATTTTCAACTGATATACAAAATGAACTAAATGAGTTTAATAAAGAAAATGTGGAATATCAAGCTAAATTACAAAAAGATTTACAAGATGCTCAGTTAGCAGAATCAAAAGAAGGAAGAGATTTGCAGAAATATGGAAGTGAATTATCTTCATATCAAGCTGAAGTTAACGCTAAAGTTCAAGAATTTCAAAGTATATTGCAAAACGATTTAGAAAAATTTAAATCTGATATGGAAAAATATAATGCAGATATAGCAAAAGTTAATTCAGCTAATCAGAATAAAATTGGAAAATTTTCTCAAGATATAGCTAATTATGGAGCAAAATTACAAAAACATTCAACTGATTATCAATGGTTTCAAAGTCAATATGCTCAATTGAAACAAGACTATAATCAAGGAATACAAATATTGGTTGCAGGAGGCCTTCCTCAACCACAACAACAACAAGGAGAAAGATAAATGGCGGATAAAGGAATAGCAAATATATCGACATCTGTCGGGTCAGATTTTGCAAAACAAACTATTGCAGGTAGTTTAAATTATACCCCAGCAGATGCAGGTGATAAATGGATATACCTAGAAACAATAGTGGATGGAACATCATCACTCTTAATTCAAGCAGCTGCAGAATATAATAAACGTTATGGAAGAACAGATGAAGCAGAGACTGTAACAGCTACAGGAGATATAGTAAGATGGATAATTGTAAAGAATACAGGCACGACAGATGGTAGCACAGCTACATCTTCAGGAATTGTCTTATCTTTAGAAGATTCTGCTGCATATAATAATACAGATGGAATTTTTATAGATAGTGGGGAAGCAGTTTGTTTTAAAACAGCTGCAACAACACTAAATACATTGGCAGCAATTACAGTAGCAGTAACAAACGGAGCACCAGCAAGTGGTGGTTCTCCTGGAGATGTTGTAGTTCAAATAGCTGCTATATTAGATGATGTATCTGTATAGGACAGGAGTCTAAATGACAGCTAAGAATATTATAGAACAAATTGAAAAATTATTTGGAAGACAATCAGAACAATATATGTTTCAGTTGATTAATGATGCATTAGATGATATTGCGTCTCATAAAAGAAATTATACAGTATCTGCAATAACAGATTTAGAAGAAAAGAAAAGATGGTATGAGTTAAGTGATAATACTATTGATATAACAAAAGTTGAGATACTTGATACAAATGATAGATATGTAATGGTACCAAAACTTGCAGACCCCCATAGACTGTTAAGAGAAGATACTGACGAAACAGATGATTCGTTAACATAGGAGAATTATGGCAACAAATAAAAGAACATATCCAAATACATATTTTACCTGGTATAATGATGATAATAGAGTTGCGATTTTAACAGAAGATACAACAGCAACATCTGGAGAAAGAACAACAGAAAAGTATGATACATATCAAGGTGATGATGTAACAAATGGTCTTCGTATTACTTATCATTCAAAATATGAAACAATTGATGCTCAGACAGAAGATTTAAAAACAACTGGTGGTTTAGATTCAGGGTTGCATCCAGCTGTTGTTTGTTATATTAAAGGAAGAATGTTTGAAGATGCAGGCGATATACAAAGAGCTCAATATTTTAGAGCAATGTATGATAAAATGGTAAAACAGTATCCATTAAGAAAAACAGGAGTTAGGCATTTGGCAGTGCCTAGATTATAGGAGAATAAATGTCATCAACATCAACAACATGGTCAACACAAGGGAATACGAAAGCAGGGGCAACTGTTACTTCAACCGATTCTTTAACAACAGGAACTTTAACTGCTGATACACTTCAACTTGCTTCCAATATAATTAAAGCATCGGATGGTGGTTCAACAATCACACTTGATACTTCTGATAATGTAACAATTGCAGGAGGTTTAACATCAACGACTTTATTAACGGCTACAGCGGGTATAAAGCTTGGTAATAATATTATATACGCATCAGACGGTGGAACAGCAATTACTCTTGATACTTCTGATAATGTTACAATTACGGGAGATTTGACTGTTACTGGTGGTAAATTAACTTTTGGTAATTCTGAATTTATAAGCAATGAGTCAGATGGTTTTACATATATAGGAAGTCTTGATAGTGCAAATCATGGATTAGTTCTTTCTGCCATTAATGGTTATGACTCTTATATAGCATTTAATTCTCATGTAACTCACTGGTCTATTGGTTATGATGCAAGCGATACTACTGACAATCCTTTATTGTTTAATCAAGGAACAGGGTTATTAGGAGCTAATACTATGATGAAATTAGCTAGTGACGGTGATTTGACAATTGCTGGAGATTTAACAGTTGATGGTGGAGATGTCATTGTTAATAATATGACTTCATCTGGATTTATTAAATGTGTTGGTAATGAAGGGGCTTCTGCTGCAGTTGAGTTATGGGCAGATGAAGGAGATGATGATGCTGATAAATGGCAAATATCATCTAGTATAAATGGTAAATTGCAATTTATGACTTATGCATCTGGGTCTTGGGTAAGTAATTTAGAGGTTACTTCTCATGCTAGTGACGCAAGTAGTTCTGTTACTGTTGCTGGAGATTTATATGTTGGAGGTGATGTTATTAATTTAACAACTACAACATCATATGGAGTTAGTAGTTTTAGTACAAATAGAACTATTGCGGGGAGTACTAGTGCAGCTGATACTACAGATGTATTAGCTACATTAATTACAGATTTAATTAATATAGGAATAATAGATGCAGCTTAAAGAAAAATTAATAAAACAGGGGAATGTTAATGGAAGACTTAAATAAGAAATTAGAGAATCTTAAACAGCAACAAGAACAAGCAAAAGAGATTTTCATAAAATGTCAAGGTGCGATTGAATTAATACAATCAATGCTTGATGAAGAAAAAGAAGTAAAAAAAGATAATAAAAAATAGTTTTTTGAAATAGAGGTAAATATGCCGAATAAAGATAAAGGTGTCGTTAGAAGAGCAATTGTGACACCTGATAAACACTTTCCATTGCACGATAAAAAAGCAATAAAAGTAGTGTGCAAGGCGATAGAGATTATTAAACCTGATACTTATATTGATTTAGGAGATACAGGTGAGTGGGAACACTTTAGTAATCACTACTGGAAAGGTAGAAATAAAAAACCTATGGAAGATTTAATTCCATTACTAGACAAAGATGTAAAAGATGTCAATAAAGGGATGGATATAATAGATAAGTCTTTAGATAAGGTTAATTGTAAAACGAGGCATTTTATCCAAGGAAACCATGAGGTATGGTTAGATAACTTTGTCATTAGATACCCTTATTTAAGTCATTATAAGACTGAGGAAGCATTAAGGATAAAAGAACGTGGTTATAAATATCATCCTTATTTTAGAAGAAAGCTTTTAAAAATAGGGAAACTAAACTTTACTCATGGTCATAAAACTGGAATGCATCATGCAAAGGCACATTTGAATACTTATAAAGAAAGTATTATGTATGGACATACTCACGACTTACAAAGATATACAGATACTGGAGTAGGTGGAACTATGAGTGCTTGGAGTTTAGGATGTTTGAAAGATATTGAAAAGGATGAGGATTGGCTAAGAGGTAATCTTACTAATTGGAATCATGCTTTTGCAATCATTGATTTTTTCCAGAATGGAAATTACAAAGTAGAAGTGGTAGAAATAATTAAAGGACGAACCTCATTATGGGGTGAGTTGATTGAAGGCAAATAAGGAGAATAAGTGGCAAATTTAACAGTAACACATACAGAAGATATCACGCTGAATGGTCAGCAATTTGGAAATACAAATATATTTTCAATATCAGGAATTAATGATATATTTAAAAGGATTGTATCAATAGAAGCAGGTGATGATGCTACTATTGCGGTATTTAAATCTACCGTATCAATAGCAGGGGGTACTGCGGATACTGGCGGTGATGGTGCATTAAAAAAAGCTAATGTTAAATATGTTCGTATAACAAATTTAGATAGTGCTAATTCAGTAAATCTTTCGTTACAACTTGATTCGGATGAAGATAATAGTGCTGCTAATTTATCAGTGACTCATTTACTTGAAGCTGGTAAAAGCTTTGTTATGGGAGTTGTTGATGAAGCTATTCACGCAGATGATGATGCTGCTGCAATCGTTACTTCATTAACTGATGTTGAGAGTATAATAATTGACCCAGGCTCAAATACTGGTAAAATTGAATTATTAGTAGCCTCTACATAAAATGAATATAGGTGATTATTTACTTAAATCTAATAAAATTACTCAAAAGCAGCGAGAAAAGGCTGAACTTGAGCACGAGATTACAGGTAATAAATTTGGTAAATGTTGTTTAGATTTAGGATTTATAAATAGAACAGAACTTAATCAAGCGATTAAAGCTGTTCAAAAAGATGATAAAGGAGAGAATAAACCAATGGCAACTGAAATAGGTGAGAACAGCAAGTTTACATTTGACTTAAAATTTCTTGTCACAATGGGAACTATAATAGTTTCTGCTTGTGCAACATACTTTAGCATTATGGGTTCTATATCAGAACTAAAATCTGCTAATAGTCCAAGTAGATTGGAATATACACACTTAAAAGATAAGGTAGATAACATAGAGTCTAATGGTGATTTAAAACTTATTACTTATCAACTCAACGAATTTAAAGAAACATTTACAGAGATTAAAACTTTATCATCTCAGTTAACTCCTTTAGCAACAGATTTAGAGTATATTAAAAGCGAATTAAATAAGTTAAAAAACAAAAAGATAGATATACCAGATGTTGATTTATCAGGTATTGAAGATAAGCTTGATAGTATTGTAGATAAGATTGAATCATTTGAAATAAGACTTATAGAAGTTGAGAAAAAAACTAAGGGCGGAAGATTCTAATGAATGGACGACTTAAAAACTATATTATATATGTGGCTGCGTCTTGTGGTTTACTCTTCGGTAATTTTTTTGATTATTCGACTATTTATGGAGCTGCTAATATATATACACCATATTTAAATGGCAGTCAAAATATTAAGGATGATTATATATATAATATTGGCATACGTAAAATGGCTTTATATGATTATCAATCAAGAGATAAGTTTTATAAAGGAAATGAAGAAGCATTAAGTGATAAAGCCATCATTGGGGCTATAAATGGCGTAGAATACCTTTTTTCAGCGAGTTTTGTTCGTAATAGGGGTTATGACTACCTAGACCAAGAATATTGGCTTAAATGGTCAAATAGCTCGTTTATCACAAAATTCAAATATATGCACAAAGAAAGTCGTGATTTGCAATTTGCTGATTATGACGCAAGATTTAGGTTAAATTTAAATAAAGTTAATATAACATTGGGTGGTTCTGTAAAAGGGCATCCAGTATATGGACATCCTGCAATATTGGATTACGATGGTATTTGGTTTGAACTTGCTTGGGATTATGGATATGAAGATTTTGAAGTGCCTGAGAACGATTTAAATGATAATGGGATTATTGATGATTACTATGTTTGGATTGAGACAGACCCTGATACTGAAGAAGGATATTGGATTTATTATTATGAGGGTACCAGTTATTATTGGGAAGACCCAGAAGGTAATTATGTAGCAGGCAGTGACCAAGAATTTTATGATTATCATTATCAAAGTGTAGTAGATATGTATAATGAAGATAATAAAGAAAAAGAATGGCAAGCAGAAGCTTCCATAGTGGTAGGATTGGATGTTTTACTTGGGAATGACAATTATTATTCCCATATATGGGTCAATGCATTTCCATGTTCTGTTGGTTTAACAGATAAAGCGTATAATGGAGATGACATACAATATGACGTTGGCATGCTGATTGGCACCAACCTAAGCGAGCATATTGGGGTGTTTATTGAGGGTATTTATCAAAGCTACTATGGAAGAGAAGAGTATAATATATCAACAGGGATAAACTGGAGGTTTTAAATGGCTGATGCAGCAACAATGACAATCAAAGCGGTAATATTACCTGATGAGATACAGGCAACATTAAAGGATTTAACATTCTCATATACTCCTGCTGATGCAAATGATAGATGGTTTTATGGTATTGTTAATGTTCCTCATAATACAGGTGGTGTTGATTTAATATCTGGTAAGTTTTTGGCTCATAGTGCAGGGGTTGCAACAGGAACAGCAAATTCTGATATAACAACTTCAGATAAAGTAAAGTTTTTATTTATAAAGAATAGTGGAACAACGGATGGCAGTTCAACTACAGATGAAAGTTTAATGCTTGTTCTTGATGGTTCAACTGTTGCTCATGGTTCTACCAATGCTATTGAAATAAGTTCTGGAGACTCTTGGTTTGCAAAACTTCCAAATACAACAGTTGGCGATTTACATGCAATATCTGCAGACCCAGACCAAACAGTTGGTGGAGGAAATGTTCAATGCATAGTCGCAGCAATACTGGGTGATGTAGCATAAGGAGATAATATGCCAATATGGATAGCAAAAATAATAGCCACAAGAATTATCAAAGCAGTCAAGCATAAAATTGATTTAAAAAGAATTGATAAATATGTTAACAAGCCAAATGAATTAGATAAACAAATGAAGTCTTTACAGAAAACAGTTAATAAGTATGGTGAGTATATAGAAGATATGGAGAAGAATATAGCTATTTTAATGAAAGACTCACATCCTGCTCAAGAATATATCTGTTGCAGGAAATGTGGATGCAAAATATCTAAAAGTAAACTAGAGAAAAAGGAGAAGTAAAATGGCATGGATAACAAGTAACTGGGAATGGGTTTTGTTAGGATTCATGATATTAGAAAAATGTATCAAGATGAGCCCAACTAAAGCAGATGACGTGGTATTAGACATGGTTTTAAAGCCTTTAATGGATAAATTTAAACCTAAAAAATAATGCCTAAACAAGTTCTTCAAATTACGAATTTTGCTGGAGGCTTGAATGCTTATTCTGATGCGAGAGATATCGAGGATAATCAGTTTGTTCAAAATTGGAATGCTGTTGTAGATAAAAATGGTATCATCAGAGTTTCTGGTATGGCTGCAGATTCAATATCAACGGAATATTTTGATAACACAAATTTTCAAAAAGGACATGGTTTATTTCAATTCACAACTGATTATTCTCTATCAGAAATAGATGGTGACTTTAAAACAGGCATTACAACAGGCACGATTGCTACATATGCAAGTACTTCTTCTTTTACGCTTGAAGATAAGACTGATACTTCTTCTGTAGATGATTTTTATAATGATTTTATAATTTATATTTATTCTGGGACTGGCAAAGGGGAATCAAGAAAAATTACAGATTATACTGGGAGTTCAAGAACTGTTACTTCTGTGGCTTTTGCTACAACTCTTCATGATAAAGATGATGCAACCCCATCTAAATATATTATATATAGATGGACTCCAAGTTCTGATTTCTTAGGTGATGGTACAAATAATTTTGATTATATAGAAGAGGAGGTTAAAGACTATTCTCTTGTTTCTAAATCTGGTAATGTTAGTACCAATACATCAAATCCTTTGGGTTATGTGGATTTTGAACCAAAATTATCGTTAGTACCAGGGGATGAATACACGATTTCATTTGATTGCAAGGCTTCAACAAGATATTATAATGCTGTTTCTAATGGGGATGACAAAGGAATTGTAGATACTGGTATTAATTCAAACGAAAGTGAAGTGGCTATATCCACATCTGAAGTTACTTTGACTGTTGATGGTACAACTGCAACTGATGCCCTTATTAAAGGGAAGGGTATTTATAAATCTGATGGAACTTTTATTGGGATGTGTACAAGTGTAGATAGTGGAACTCAAATTAAATTAGATAAAGCGGAAGTTGCTATACCTAATGATACAGATTTATATACTGGGGGTGGATATGCAGATAAAGTTCCATGGGTTGAGTTATATTCAACAACTGTGGCTGATACGAAAGGAAGTATTAAAACTTTAACTGCAAGTGCAAGTGGTGTCTTGGTTTTTGTAAGTTCAGAAAGTAATGTAAGTGGTAATTGGGAGGCTGACAAAACACATAAATCGATTATAACAACAAGTACAAGTGGAGAAGGCACAGGAGCTTTATTTAATGTTATTGTAGATGGAAGTGGCAATCATACCGTTAGATTAATTCCAGATAAAGCAGGACAAGGATATGTTATAGGCGATACAATTCTTCTTACTGACCCTGGGAGTACAAGTCATACCATAGAATTAACAGTTGCAAGTATTAATATGACGGGGTTATCTTTAATATCTAATGGGAATGAAGGGTTGTCTTATGCTTGGTTAAAAGGAATAGATGGTGATGGAACTGCTTCTGGTTATATTACAAAACAAGATTCAAATTATATTGATAATGGAGACTTTAGAACAACTATACTAACAGAATGGGATTTAGTTAATCATGATGAAGGAGCTGTGCATGGTTTAACTGCAGCAATAGGTTCTACATCTGAAAGTTATGATGGTCTTGCCTCATCATTAAAATTAACAACAACAATTCAAGGAATAAATGGGCCTGGTGATGGTTGGATAAGTCAAACAGTAACTCTTGATGAATTAACACCTTATGCTTTAAATTTTTTATATAGTGCTAGGCATCCACATGGGAGGGCTGAGGTTAGAGTTCTTGACCCAAGTGGGGATGTGCTCTTTGAGAAAAGTCTTCAATGTACAACTGGTCTAGCAACTCCTGTTTATAGATGGGTTAATCAAATACCTTTAAGTGAAAATACAGATAATTTTTCATATATACAATTTAATACTCCAGCCAGTATTACCTCTGCATCAACTGTTGCTTGTAAGATTCAATTTAGACCAGTGGTAAATAATGTTAATGACAATTATTTCTTTGTTCATGGTGTAACTTTACATAAAAATTACTTCGATTTAAGTAATATGTCTTTTAATAATCCAGAAACAAATAATCCATTTAGAGATACTGTTACAGGGTATTCAAGATACAGTCTTAAATTTACTGTTCCACATAATTATAGTTCTGTAAGTGATTGGGTTTTCAGAATACATGCGGGAAAATATGGTTGGATAGATAATAATGATTTGAATGGTGGTAGCGAGAATAGTCAAAGTCAAAATGTAAATATAAAAAATATAAAAATTACTTCGCCATTTATATCATCAAATGAAACGAAGGAAACTGTTACATTATTAATGGACAATGCTGCCGAAGAATCCTCTATTTTAGCACATACTTCTTCATCTTCATCTTGGAATAAATATTTTTTAAGTTTCAATGGAACTAATGTAAAACCTGTTTATAATTATATTAATGGAATGCTAAAGATTTCAGATGGTAATTTTTTAAATAATAATGATAATAAACTTGTGTATTATTCTACAAGAAGCATTCCTAATATGAGTGTTTTTCCTAAATGGGTTAAAAGAAGTAATTCAATGATAAGTCCTCCTTTATTATCAGTATCACAGAATGATGATGATAATATTTCTAGTGCTATTTTTGATTGTAACAAATATTTTAATAAGTATTTTGAAGGGTATAAGCTTAGAGAAAACGATGCCCCTGATGCTACTTTATCAGGTGGTTCTACGAATTGGCCATTAGATAGTTTTGGCCCAACTTCTTATAATGGGAATAATATTGCAGGTGTTGTAAATCCCGTAGGGTTACTTACAAGATATTTCCAATCTCGACTGACTAAGACTACTCCTGGCGGTAGAATATGGTCTGCTTCTAATGGTTATTCTACAGATTCAGAAATATCGGAATATCAACATCTTTTGAATCCAGATTCACAATTTTATCATGACACTTATTTAAGTGATATGGGTCTTGAATTTGACCAGGGATATTTAGATAGTTATTTTGGTGGCGATGAAGATGGAACTTATACTATTGGAAATCTTGGATATAAAGGTATAGGGGGTGATAATTATGCAACTCATTCTGCTTTAGTAAATAAGGGGATTGGCCCTCCAGAATATAATGAATATTATACTTCTTTACCTACATATAATTTAAGGAATCCTGTATGTTTAGCAATAGAACCATCAGCTTTTAGTGATTTAACTAATTTTACAGAAATACCTATTCTTCCAGATAATCCTTTCGAAAATATAAAATCTATTGATATAAAATTTAAAGCTGAATATCTTATGTGGTCTACTGCCAATATTTTTTACGATTATATGGTTCCTCCTGTTTTTGATTTTTCTGTAGGAGTTCTTGGTGGGGTTGAACAAGGGTCTGATTTACTAGCTTCTCATATAAATGCTGATAATATGGATTTCAAATCTAATACTGAACATATAAGCAAGATAGGAGATAATGCTAGAAATTCGATTGAATTTCCAAACGGTGAAGGTTCAATATGGAAGGTAGGGACTGGAAATGCTACTGGATGCTTAGGTTTTACAGATAGATATGATTCATTGGGAAAATTGACCAGTCTTAATATAGATAGAGGGATAAAAAACCCACATATATTAGAATATTATCATGATTTTAGGGGTGAAGGAGCATGTTGGAAGGTTACTATGAATATTGAGGATAGTATTGAAATCCCTATTGATGGTACACCAATAAATACCAATAATGATACACTCCTTATTAAATTGACAGAATATGTCGACCATGGTGGAGTAGAACCCAGTGGAAATGGCGGTTATGGTATTCATGCTGGATGGGGATGCTATGGTCAGATTGAAGGTTGGGGAGGTACTGCATGGAATACCCTTTATGCAACATATTCTGAATCTGGCGGTTGGCCAATTGGCAGTGAGACTGAACTACTTCCTGGAACGGGAGAACATACTGGTTTTTATTCTAGGTATATAATCGAAGAATTTAAGATTGGGTTTTGGAATCAAGAGGTTGACCCTGTTATTGAGCTTGGAGAAAATAATGTTGGAATTAATTTTTCTTGGGGAAGTACTGAATCTGAGGGCGTTGGATGGGCTGATAGAATTTTTGAAATTGCAACAACAAGTGTTAATGTTTTTGGAGAAGAATCGTGTTTATCTTCATCATCAGGAATATTGGGAGAAAATGCTGATGGTAGTGCTTTTATTAAGCCTGGAGAAGCTCCAGCAATTACATTTAAGATGAAAAAAACTTCTTTGGATGATATTTTTACAATCAAAACAAAAATTTATATGAGGGATACTGAATCAGAAATATGGTATTTACAATGTTATCTTGACCATGAAAAAAGAAGATTTCACTCAAACACATCATTTAAATCTGCTGATGCTAGTATTCCAAATGCATTGGGAGAGATTGAATGGTTTTTAGATAGAGATAATTTTAAAAATTTCAATGAAGTTGCTAGTTATGAATCCGAAACAATGGTATCTCAAGATGATGGTGTAAGCAATGATAAACTAACAGCAAGATATAAGACCTCCACTATTGCTAATAATAGAATGTATGTTGGGAATATTATGCAAGAGAGTGTTATACATGGGGATAGAATGCTAAAGTCTCCTATTGGTAAATATAATATATTACCAGCATCAAGCTTTGTTGATGTTGCAATTAATGATGGTGATGAGATTACAGCTTTAGCCTACTATAAAGATAAAATATTACAATTTAAAAAGAGAAAAGTATTTGCTATTAATATATCGGGGGATTATGAATTTCTTGAAGATACGTTTGATAATGTCGGGGTATTACATCAAGCCTCTGTAACAAAAACACCACATGGTATTGTATGGGCGAATAAAACGGGTTGTTATTTATATGATGGTGAGGAAATGACTAATTTGATTGAGAATAAAATACCCTCAACATCGGATTATGCTACTATTACAAATAATTTTTGGCTTGCCAGCACTAGTGCATATGATGGGGCTTGTATTATCGGCTATATTCAATCTAGAGATACACTGCTTGTTAGATGGCAAGCAGACACTAATGTTGCAGCTGTTAGTAGCCCAGAAGCAATTACATATCATTTCCCTACAAAATCTTGGTGTTTTAATAATAGGGGAATATCAGGGAATATAGTAGAGTCGGATGTTGGAGCATTGTCAAATATGATTACTGATACTGACGGAGAATTATTGTATTATAGATTCCAAAGCGGTTCATCTTATAACTCAATTAAAAAATGGGAAAATAGTCCTTTAGCAACAGGCTCTACATCTTCAGCCTCTGGTTCATCTAAAGTTTTTCAATTTTCAACAAAAGATTTTACTTTTGGCGATATAGTCAATAGAAAGAAAATATATAAAGTTTATATAACTTATAAGGTTGGAACAGATGGAACTGACTCTGGAATAACTGCAGAAGGAGCTATAAATGGTAGTGGGGATTTCACAGAGGTTGACTTTTCTACAGATAGTACATTTACTGGGGGAGGAAATTGCTATGATTCAAGTACTTTAAACGAAACAGATGCTAAATGGAAAATAGCTGAACTTAAATTTGCAACTCCAGGAGATGTTAATAATATATATTCTTTTCAATTAAAGCTATCTGGAAGTGCTGTTCCTGAAGATTTTGAAATTAACGATATATCTATTGTATATAGAACAAAGAGCACTAAATAATGCCTAATTTACAGCATATAAAAGGTTCAAGAACCAGAGTTTTAAATACATTTCCCACAAAAACATTTGGTAATGATGGTGATATTGTTATATCGAGAATTAATGGTAAGGGTGTATTCTTGTGCTCAAAAGCTGGTGGCATGTGGTATGCTGCAAACAAGATGCAAGAGCTTAATAGGTTTGAAAAAACATCAATAAGAGAATTAACAACAAATAAACTTACTGTAAATAAGATGATTAATACAGAAAGAAGTGCCGATAGGTTTGTTGTGAATGATGGTGGTAGCATTAAATATAGGACAGGAGAACAAGTTGTTGGAGACTTACCTCTTCCATTTGATAATATCGCCTATAAGACAGCATATTGCTCATTAGGGCAGTATTCTGATAAAGACTCGTGTGAATCAAATGGTGGTACTTGGTATTATTCAGAGAATGATTCTCATGATAGTATAAGCAGCACAGCAGAAAATCAATTATTAACTGTTGGACAATCCATTGGTACTGTTGATGCAGAATCAAAATTATTATATAATGGTTCAACTCTTGAGATTAAATATGATACAGATTTTGATGATAATTGGCAAACGGAGGCAACAGCAGCTTTATTAAAATTAAGTTATGATTCAGATAAATATGCAACCATTGGTATTGATTCGGACAAACTTACATTTAATCTTTCTCATGATGGTGAATTTTGGTTTACAGAAAGAAGTGCTGCGGGCTTAAACGTTGCAAGAGTTAAAATAAATACTGATACTGGGGTTTTAACAATATTAAATCCTGCAAGTATATTGGATTATTTTGCAATAGATGTTAATGCTAATGGGGCCACTGAAATTAAGACATCGCATGGTATTGGGGGCTTGGGAGCTCATTTAACTTTAAATATAGCTGGAGACATTGAATTAAATGCAGATAGCGGACAGGTAACTATAAAAGATGGTGATGACTCTCATTTTTTATTTGATTGTGATGCTACAAGTTTAACAATATACGATGATACTGATGCTGCCGATTTATTTAGTATTACAGTTGCAGCTTCAGGAGCAACAACAATAGCAACAGTAGATGATGGAGCAACAGTTGGACATTTAACATTAGTTCCTGATGGAGATTTAATCTTAGACCCTGTAAGTGATACTGTAACAATCGTTAGTAATTTAACTGTTGGTGTAGATGATGCTGGATATGATGTAAAGTTTTTT
>Ga0080013_1002331_pt1 | contig 22523 bp, 18 predicted proteins | sample ETNvirenome_6_85_FD_69236 | JGI IMG/M metagenome (GOLD analysis project Ga0080013, IMG submission 69236) | Marine viral communities from the Pacific Ocean - ETNP_6_85 (SPADES assembly) (version 2) | ecosystem: Environmental > Aquatic > Marine > Oceanic | place: Pacific Ocean | collected 2013-06-19 | reverse complement strand
TACTGGTGCTTGTTGCACAGATTCGTGGACTTGTCAAGATCTTGAAGAATCTGAATGTTCTGGTTCTGGTACTTATTATGGTGATGGTACATCTTGCTATGCGGTTTCTGATCCTTGCGGCAATGTGAGTTGTTGTCTTGGCGAAGTGTGTACTGATGAAGTAAAAGGTCTTGAATGTTATTATAATAATGGTGTTATTGTTGGTGATTGTGTTTCTTATTATGATGCTGATGATGATGATTATGATTGTCCCTCGGCTAATCCAATTGCTGCTTGCTGTAATGGAAACAGTTGTTCACTAACAACAGACGAAGATTGTGGTGGATTTTGGCATTCAAATAGTTTTACTTGTTCAGAGTTCGGAAATCCTTGTATAGATTCACCTAATTGTGTTGATTGTATTGATACTCGACCTTGTTGTGTTGGTGGAACTTGCTATGATAAAACACAGTCTGAATGTGATGCTTTGGGTGGAATTTGGCAAGAACATGCAGGAAATGTGTTGTGTGATAACAATGATGTGTCTGGTGTAGTATTGTGTAATTATTGTAAGTGGAAAACATATTCAGAAGAGCATGGTGATTCTTGGGGTTCTCAGGGAGATGCAGCATGTAGATGTTGTTGTGGTGTTGATGATAGTTGCACAAATTGGAAAACATATCAAGAATATGTGGAGTGTATATCTCCTGTAGATAATGAATTTTGTGAAGAATCTGGCGTTGCTTCATACACTTCTGACACAACGAATGGGTATTGTCCAGAAAGTGGTGGTTGTGGTGGTGGTGCTTGTTGTTTGGGATTCAATGAAAATGTTGAAGGTTCGTGTAGTATGGACAATGGCGGAGATCCTTGGACAGCAGATGATTGTAACAACAGTGTTGGTGTTTATATGGGTGATGGTACAATTTGCCCAGATGATAGTGATGAAGAAAGTTCAACAAATCAGACTTGGTGTTTGGACAATCTAAGACCGTGCTGTAATTGTGGTGATAATTGTAGAGGTGGTACTGATCCTGATGATAGTTGTGACAACGACGAAGGTCCGGGTCAACCCAACGAAAGTCCTCCGTGGACGGGTACTAATTGTCATCTGGTTACTCATAGAGAGGGTTCTCCAAACGAAGATAGTTGTACTGCAAATGGTTGTGGAAAACTATTTCCTTGGGGGACAAATTGTATTCCTCTTTCTTCTGGTAGTCTAAGTAATGATAATTGCGATGGTGCCATAGCAGCAGGTGCGTGTTGTTCTTGTCATCCTTGGTCACATTGGTTCTGGCCAGGTGATGAAGATGCTTGGCCTGGCGACATCGACGGTCCTTGTGATTGTGGGGCTGGTACTTGTTTTGATGATGGAAACAAAAACGATTGTGATTATAGGAATTGTCCGTGGCTTCGTAATTGTGATGCGAATGGTGAACCAGTGGGATGTTGTACTGAAGGAAATCAACCGCATTGTAATCCTGACGATTCATCTTGGACTATTGGTGATGAGATTCCGTCTGTATGTAATAGCAAACCGGGAACTAAACAAGAATATGGTAAATGCTTTACCTTCTGGGAAGGTGGCGATTGTAGCGTCAATGGCGGCGAAGATCCTTGGAGTGATTGGTCGTGTAGTATAGGTCAAATTTGTCATGCTGCATGGTCGGAAAGTCCCGGTTCTGGGCTTCCGTGTCAGGGAGATCTTCCACCTTGGACAAGATGCGATGCGACGAGTGGTGCTTATAATGCACACCAAATGTTAGAAGGTACTGATAGGTATGGTGTTCCTTGGAATCGACTCAGCGAACATGCTGGTGGGAAAAGTGATGCTAGGAGGATGGACGGAACAGATGAAGGTCCACCGGGTTGCCCTGAATGTATGAATCATGTAGCCCAAGGAAACCTCCACGGTGTATTTACATACGGAAAGATGGGAGGACATCAAACCGATTGTTCTGATTGTGCAACTTGTGAACAGTTCGGTGCTTGTTGTTATGATTGGAATGATGGCGGAAATTATGGTTGTGGTAGGTGGTCCAAAACTGCCTGTGAAAAATTAGGTGGCGTGTATATTGGAGATGTTCCTTGTCATCAACTAGGATGTGGAGACAAGTGGTCTGAGAACGGATCCCAACCTTTCGGTGCTGGATGTGATAATGTTTGTGGTAATTATGTTGGTAATTTTAGAGGAAATGAAGCAGTACGATATCAGCCGTTCATATACGGAAAGGTTATATCAGGAAATTATAATTCAATTCCGTTCTTTGGGTTCAAAGATGTTGAAAATAAACCAATTGATATTCCATATGATGCACTACCACCATCTGATGATAGTACCAGAGAATCCCTTATCTACTACAAAATTGGCAATAATGAATCATCTATCATAGAAGGAGTTCCCTTCCCAACAAATCCAACAACTTATCAATATATGATGGGGTACGGTACATCAACTACTACGAATAATATCTTCTCTTGGGGAATGTTCTCGGGAAAGGAAAATGATTTCAAAGAATATAAGAACAGTATTAGATATCTTTGGTTGACAAGAAAATATCAGACACCAGAGAACGCAGAACTAGCAAATATGTTCGAACCTTATTACCACTCCAAGGTAAACTTCTCTCAAGTACCAAATCTAACAACCCTTGTAATAAATCCTGCTCAATATGGCAATGGTAGATATGAATTTGGTGAAGAAGATGATTGGAAATTCTGTACTGATCGAGTTGGTTATTATATTGGTGTATATCTTACAAGAGATATTTCCAAAGGTAATATTCGGGGCAGTAAACTCAGAACACTTATCGCAACAGATTCTTCTTGTGATACTTCTTGTACATCAATGCAATATATCAATCTTACACCACTAGAGAAATTAGAAGTTGTACATCTCAATAATAATGAACTATATCGAATAGATGTTCAGCAAGGAAATAATATCAAGGAACTTTGGGCACAAGATAACAAACTTGGTGAATTTGATACTTCGTGGCTAAAGTTGCCGGGATACCCAGAAGCACAATCAGAATTCCCACTCCACAAGTTGCCAAATATTGAACGATTGATTGTTTCTCGTAATAATCTAACATCGTTGCTTCCGAATAATTACTCAGCAATATTCAATAACTTGACTTCTATAATAGCATCCAACAATCCCAATCTCCATGTTGCAACACCATTTGAAATTGTTGCTCCTTCTCTGGAATATCTTGATCTTAGTAATTGTAGTCTTCGTGCTGGTATCAATCTGGTAGATGCTCATATGCTAAAACAAGTATTGCTCAACAACTCATCAGACCTAACCAACTTCGGATTCAATCTGAGTTCAAATATTACTATGAAAAACTTTGACTCTCTATCTCTCACAAACACCAATATACCATTCTTGAATCTTGGTGCTGGATCACAACAAGAATGGGGTGAAAGTGGTTTGGTTGGAGATTTCAATGAATATGGACATGCATTCTTGAACCTAACATATGCTGATCTGAGAAATAACACTAAACTTAGAAAGATTGAACTTCCTGCACCAGAAAAAGTATACAACACAACAGTAAAACGATATCTTCGTTATGTCAATGTCAACAGAACAGCCATTGGTGAAAATGATGGAACTGATTCTGCACCCGGTATTGATGCATTCTTCTCTCAATCTGCATTTATGAGTCCTGAATCATATCCTGTTGGTCATGTTCTAGAAGTATCTGCTAGAAACATAACTGATCTAAATGGGAACCATACTACTGTATCTTTAGAGACATACAATAATGTCATAAATAAATGGGATGGAAGTAAAAGATTTATTGTTTTTGATGTTGACATAGACAAATAATATACTATACTTCTGTGTATAATGACTTTGAATGCCTAAAGGAACTTTATTATGCCTACCCCACCCCGGAAAGTACATAGAAAATTAGGAATGGCAAAGAACTTTGCCAAATCTATTCTCTCCCGAGGATTGTCTAACAAAAAAGCAGATAAGATTACAAAGCAACTTAGGGTTATTAGTTGTTTTGGTGACGGAGAAGAACTTATTCCTTGTGAATATCTTCGTACTTCTGAGAAAGATGATAATAAATCATTTTGTGGTGGTTGTGGGTGTGGAGATAGAAAGGGAACATGGCTTGTTGCTAATGGGGATGAATACAGCAAATTAGATTATCCTAAATTGGCTTGTCCTTTACAAATGCCAGGATTTACTAATTATGAAGAAAGTGAGCCTGATGAAGCAGATGATCCTATAACACGAAGATTTTATGTTGAACAGATGGATCCAGAAAGAATCAAGGCAGTTGAAGTGACTTTGAATGAACAGCCTATTCAAAACACCAAGAAGAAAGATACAAAAAAGAAATCATCATCTAAGAAATCCTAATTCTTTCACCCCCTTCTTAGGGGGTTTTCTTTTGGCGAAATGTATACATATAAGAGAAGAAATAGGAGAAATGTCTAATGGCAACCCCATATTCGGTGGATACACTGATTGAATATGCGAAAAGAAGACTTGGTGATCCAGTCGTAGATATCAATGTAGACTATCAGCAATCAGTAGAAAGAGTAGAGGATGCATTGCAACTCTTTTCTGAGAGACACTTTGATGGTGTTGAGAGGCATTACTATACCCATAAAGTTACTTCAACTGATGTTACTAATGGATATATCAACACTAGTGGTCTTACTGCTGCTGCTGGATATACTGGCGCACCAAATGGGTCAAATATTCTAACAGTTACCAAAGTATTACCATTCGGAACAAATCAAGCAAACATGTTCAATGTTCGTTATCAAATGTCACTGCATGATTATTTTGGTATCAATAGGGCAACTCATTATGGTGAAGCATTAGGATTGGCTGCATATGATTCTACGAAAAGGTTTATCAGTCTTATAGAACAATTATTTGAGCCAGAAAAAATGATTCGTTTTAGTAAGGTAACAAATCGACTCTATATTGATATGGATTGGTCTGAGGATACGGTGACTGATAAGACTTATTTTGTTATTGAAGCCTATTCTAAATTAGATCCTACGACTTGGACAGAAATATACAATGATAGACTTCTCAAAGAATATGTTACTGCATTGATAAAACGGCAATGGGGTGCAAACCTATCTAAGTTTGAGGGAGTACAAATGCCGGGAGGGGTTTCATTGAGAGGTGCAGAAATATTTTCAGAAGCAACTGAAGAGGTACAAAGAATAGAAGAGAAGGTATTGTTAGAATACGAACTCCCAATTGATTTCACGGTTGGATAGTAAATGGCTAGAAACAAATACTTCAAAGATCATATTGGTGAACAAGACACCTTAGAAGATATAACCATAGAAACTATTCAAATGTTGGGTAGGGATATGATGTATATCCCGAGAGACATTATTAGCAAGGATGATCTTTTTGGTGAGGACAAGATATCAAAATTCCAAAACGGTTTTGATATTGAGATGTATATTTTATCAATTGATGGCTTTGAAGGTGAAGGTGATATACTATCTCAATACGGATTACAAATCAAAGATAGAATTGAATTACTTGTTTCAAAAAAGAGATTTCAAGAAGAGATAACAACAACGAGTTCTATTGGTCGCCCAAGAGAAGGAGATTTGATTTACTTTCCTCTAAGCAAGACTCTTTTTGAAATCAATTTTGTTGAACATGAAAATCCATTTTACCAATTAGGCAAATTGTATGTATATAAACTAGTTTGCGAGACATTTACCTATAGTGAAACTATGGAAATTGATACTGGTATAGATGATGTTGATGTTATTGATGACACTCATAAAGATTATGAGGTCAAACTTACTCTTGGAAATCAGGTTAGTTCGAGTATCTATAGCGAATACACCGAAGGTGAAACAGTGTTCCAGATTTCTAACATAAGTGGCGGAACCTATGCTGATGCTGATGTAACTGCACAGGTAACGAATTGGGATTCAACAAACAGTATTCTGTATGTTTCTAATCTATCAGGAACACTATCAACGGGTGGAGCAAGTGATAGCGTCAAGGGTATGAGTTCTGCGGCAGAATATCTGTTGTCTGGATCAGCCACAACAACCACTATTGTTGTACGAGAGCCACAAGATAATAGTCTTAGCGGTGATAATGAATTCATAGAATTCACTGTTGACACAGAAAACATCTTTGACTTTACCGAAACAGATCCTTTCAGTGAGGGCAATTACGACTAATGTTTAGATCATTCTACAATGAGTCTATCAGGAAATTGGTAGTTGCATTCGGTTCGTTATTCAACGACATCCGATTGGAACATACTGATTCTGGTGGAACTAAACAATTTATTAGAGTTCCTTTATCATACGGTCCAAAGGAAAAATTTATCAGAAGAATAGAAGAACTTAGTTCAATTTCTGATGCGACAAAAGTGGCTATCACACTACCTAGATTAGGATTCAATATAACAAATATCGCATACGATCCTACACGAAAAAGAAATACTCTAACAAAAAGAAGAACTAATCTTTCAGGAGCAACAGGCGGCAATATGTCTTACAACTATTCAGAGGTTCCTTATACCTTTGATTTTTCGTTGTATGGTTTTGTCCGAAACATGAACGACGCTCTTCAAATCACAGAACAGATTCTTCCTTATTTTACACCAGAGTTTACAGTAACAATCAACTTCAATGATATCAACCAAAAGGTAGATATTCCGATTATTTTGAATAATGTTTCAATGGAAGAAGAATACGAAGGTGATTTTGATACACGAAGAAACATTACAACCCAATATGATTTTTCAGTAAAGTCATATGTCTTTGGACCTATTCGACAGACTGCTGCTATTCTTTACACCGAAACAACCTTCTTCGAATTGGTTGATGATAACTATCTCATCTCTGGTCCTACAGGAGCAATGAGCAGAATAGATGTTGGTGTGAGTGGTTCGTCTTATGGTACAGTTTCTACTGGTGGAACATTCACCGATCATACTGTATTTACAAATATTTACACAAGAGGGGCAAGCGGAATAGGTCCAACTGGTTCTACTGGTGGTGCATGGCAATGGACACAAGGATACATAGATTCGTATGGAAACACATATCCATCTGCTACATATAACCCACCCAATATGGTTTAGAGAATGAGAGAATAAAATGAAAGAAGAAAAGAAAACCGTGAATGATAAATTGTCGGAAGCACTAGACATTGATTTTGTAGAAGAGAATAAATCAGAGACTTCTATTGTTCGAAAAGAAATAACAGTACCTATTACCAAAGAAACCTTGGACAAAGATCTTGAGAAAGATTACAAACAAGTTCGAGGAAATTTGAGGGATCTTATATCAACAGGAAAGGATGCAATTGATGGCATTCTGAATGTTGCTATTGATAGTGATGCACCCAGAGCATATGAAGTTGCTTCTCAGATGATCAAGACTATTTCGGAAGTCAATAAGGATCTTATTGATTTACATCTGAAGATCAAGGACATCAAGAAAGAAGAAATAGAAGTAAAGAATACTACTAACAACTCAATATATGTTGGTTCAACATCTGATTTACAAGATTTGATCAACCAATCAAGAAGTGCAAAGAAGGCTCTTGATGTTTGTGATACAGTTTTGGATACGGTTGATGGAGAAATTATAGAAGATGACCAGTAAAAAGGGCGGATATCTTGGAAACCTCAATCTAAAACAGGCTGGTATTGATATACAATTTACCGAAGAACAAGTTCAGGAGTATATCAAATGCTCCAAGGATCCTGTTTATTTTATTGAAAAGTATATCAAGGTGGTTAGTCTTGATGAGGGTTTGGTTCCTTTCAAGATGTATGATTATCAACAGGATATTGTTGAGAAGGTTCATGACAATAGGTTTGTGATTGCAAAACTCCCCCGGCAGAGCGGAAAAGCATTAGCAACTAATACACCAATCAATACTCCTAATGGGTGGTCTACTATGGGAGAACTAGAAATTGGGGATGAAATATATGGTGCTGATGGTAAACCAACCAAAATAATTATGGCAACAGAGGTAATGTATAATCATGATTGTTATGAAATTGAATTTGATAATGGAGAAATTATAACCGCAGATAAAGATCATTTATGGACAGTGGGATGCTCTGATTGGAGAGATAAAAAGAAAACACTAACCACCAAAGAGATATTAGAATATCTTCCTTTCAAATTACCAGATAGACCCATTTATATTGATACAGCAAAACCAATAGAAAATGATGATATAGAACTTCCTATTGATCCCTATACTTTAGGTGTGTGGTTGGGAGATGGGTATTCTTCATCTGGTAGATACATTTCAGAAAAGAGTGATAATAAACATATAAGAACTAAAATTATTGATGCAGGATATGATGTTGCTGATCCATATCAAAAAGATAATTGCGAAATACAAACAATATATAAACTTCAAACAACTTTGAAAGAATGTAATGTATTTGAAAATAAACGAATACCTAGAATATATTTTGATGCTTCTGTTGAACAAAGATTAGAACTTCTTCGTGGTTTGATGGATACAGATGGGTATTGTGATAAGAAAGGTGCTTGTGAATTTTATCAAAAACCGTTGTTACTAACTAATGAAGTTAGAGAATTGATTTCTGGATTAGGAATGAAGCCAAGAATGAAGTCTAAAATGATAAACGGAGAAGTTTATTATACTTTAGTGTTTACGAATGAAAAATATGAAGTGTTTTCTTTACCAAGAAAGTTAGAAAGACAACAAAGATGTTTAGGACATCCTAAAAATAATAGACATTATATCAAGAAGATATCAAAAACGAATAGTGTTCCTGTTCGTTGTATTCAAGTTGACAACGAGGATAAATTATTTCTTTGCGGAAGAACGATGATTCCTACACACAATTCGACGACCATGATATCCTACCTTCTTCATTATGTGTTGTTCAATCAGAGTATGACTGTTGCGGTTCTTGCAAACAAACAAACAACAGCAAGAGAAATTTTGGGTAGACTCAAGTTGGCGTATGAGTATCTTCCTTTATGGATTCAGCAAGGTATTATAGAATGGAATAAAGGATCTATTGAATTGGAAAATGGTTCTAGAATTATAGCGTCATCCACTTCTGCATCTGCTGTTCGTGGTGGTTCATATAATTGTATATTCCTTGATGAATTTGCCCATGTACCTCACGGAATTGCTGAAGATTTCTTTAGTTCAGTATATCCTACAGTAACTTCTGGTAAAACAACAAAAGTTCTTATGGTTTCAACGCCAAACGGATTGAATATGTTTTATCATTATTGGAGAGGTGCAACCAAAGAAGAAGGACAAGAAGGAAAGAATGAATATATTCCAATTGAAGTAGATTGGAGACAAGTTCCTCTTTATCCCGGTGGTCCTTTACGGGATGATAAATGGAAAGAAGAGACAATAGCGAATACTAGTGAACAGCAATTCCAGTCAGAATTTATTTGTGATTTTATTGGTAGTCAGCATACTCTTATATCTTCATACAAACTCAAATCTCTTGCATGGATAAATCCCATCTTCAGACACAAAGAAGGTCTAACCATATATGAAGAACCTATAGAAGATCATATTTATGTTTGTTGTGTAGATACTGCTCGCGGTCAAGGAAAAGATTACAGTGCATTGAGTATTGTTGACATTACACAATCCCCATATAAAGTAGTTGCTAAATATCGAAACAATATTATATCTCCTATGGTATATCCTACTGTTATCAAAAGAGTTTGTGAGCAATATAATGAAGCATATTGTTTGATTGAAATCAATGATATTGGAAGTCAAGTAGCAGATGTTTTATATGTTGATCTCGAATACCCAAATGTTTTACAAGTAACAGCCAAAGGAAGAAAAGGTCAAACCATCAGTGGCGGCTTTGGTAAAAGTGGATCACAATTGGGTGTCAAAACTACAGCATATGTGAAAAAATTAGGATGTTCGGTTCTCAAGAGTCTTATTGAAGAAGACAGAATCATCATTGAGGATATGGATATTATCAATGAACTTGTAACTTTTGTTGCCAAAAAGCAATCATTTGAAGCAGATGATGGTCATAATGACGATTTGGTGATGACTTTGGTTTTATTTTCTTGGCTCACCAGACAAGAATATTTCAAGAATATTACTGACGAAGATATCCGAACTACAATCTATGAAGAGAAAATTGCGGAACTTGAGGAAGAAATGTCCCCCTTCGGATTCATTGTGGATTCTTCCGAGGCAAATGAGGGAGAATGGGACGGTGAAAATAGATGGTATAACAACGAAACAGAGGACACCCATTATAGAGATTGGAATGAAGAAAATTTTTGAGTCTCAAAAATTCAGAAAACATCAAATGTATAAATACTGATGAAATAATAGTACTTACTGAAAAAGTTTATACTAATAAGGAGCATACGAATGCCATTTAGTGTTAGTCCAGCCGTTAGAGTTGTAGAAAAAGATCTAAGTTCAATAATCCCTTCTGTTTCGTCTACCGTGGCAGCATTTGTTGGTCGGTTTGATTGGGGCCCAACAGATACAGTTGTAGATATTAGTAGTGAAAAGGAATTGTATGCAGTTTTTGGTCCTCCAAGTCCAAATGAACGAGGAGTTGACTGGTTCTGTGCAGCAAACTTTTTGAACTATGGAGACAGATTGAAGGTTGTTCGTGTTGATGAAAGTCGTCTTGCGGACAATCCTGGCTCAAGTGCTTACAGTGGTGCAACTTCATCATATGTTCTTAGTGGTGCAACTTCGGCTAGACTTGAAGTAAAATATGCAGGAGCAAAAGGAAACGCTCTAAGGCTTCTCGCTTGGAATAATGGTCAACCAGAACCAATGCTTCCAGATGGAAATAAAGCATTTACACAGGCTCCTACATCAACTCAGCCGGTATATGAAAGTTGGCAGGGTGGTATTTTGGTTGCAGGGGCCCCCGGAAGCACACTAGATGAATGCCATGTTGCTGTGGTTGATACTTTAGGATATTTTGGTGCATCTGGTAGTGTTTTGGAAAAATGGCCAGGACTTTCTCGATGGAGAGGGGTAGTCGATAGTACTGGTAGAAGTTTATATTATAAAGATGTAATCAACAATAGTTCTAATTTTATCAAAATCGAAAGTAACCCGAACAGAAGTATTTGGCACGCAGGTACAACCGGCGATCCAAGTTGGACACCTGAAACTGTAGGACCAATACTAGAACATGGTAGAACGGGAGCAGGTCATGCCGCAGGAGTATACCAATCATTCTTGGGAAGAGGGGGGCCTCCCGTTTATTCTGAGACACCTTCTTGGAGATTTACCAGTGGTTCGGCTTCTGGTGTCACCTGGCCATGTGAGGGTGTTGATACTAGCAGTGTTTCTATTGCTAATGATAATCCTAACCCATATAGCGTTGTAGAAGCATGGACTAAGCATTTTAGAGATTCAGAGATGGTGGATGTAGATCTTTTGATTGCAGGAGCAGGAAATAGTATAATTGGTAGACACTTGGTTGATCTTGCAGAACACCGAAAGGATTGTGTTGCTTTCCTTTCACCACCATCTGCACCAGCAGGAACGGAGTATAATAGTGTCGTTTATGATAACAGTCTTAGTGGATATTCAGGACCATCAAGTGTTGTGACTTATAGGAATAGCACACTCAATACTACCAGTTCATATGCGGTAATGGATAGTGGTTGGAAGTACATGTATGATTATTACAACGATCAACATCGTTGGGTTCCGTTGAATCCAGATGTTGCTGGTTTGGTTGTTCGTACAGAGCAAACAACTGATCCTTGGTTCTCGCCTGCTGGTTTCAATAGAGGACAAATTCAGGGTGTAGTAAAACTTTCACTCAACCCAAATAAAGCAGAACGAGATGAGTTGTATGAAGCAGGAATCAATCCGGTAGTATCTTTCCCTGGCGAAGGAACGGTTCTGTTCGGAGATAAAACCCTTCAAAGGCGACCATCTGCACTTGATAGAATCAATGTTCGACGGCTTATGATTCACTTAGAGAAAGCAATTTCAACTGCTGCTAAGTACAATCTCTTTGAATTCAATGACGATTTTACAAGACGGGCATTTATTAGTACTGTGAATCCATTCTTACGAAGAGTACAGTCACAGCGAGGACTTACTGATTTCAGAGTTGTGTGTGATAGTACAAATAATACTTCACAGGTAATTGACAATAATGAGTTTGTTGCAGATATCTTTATCAAGCCAGCAAGGTCAATCAATTATATTCAACTCAACTTTGTTGTACTAAGATCTAACGCAGTATTTGAAGAACTTACATAAACTTCGTATACATATTCAAGAGGAGCAATAAGCAATGGCTAATATTTCTGAGTTTGCACAACAGTTTGGACAAGGTGTTCGACCAACCCTATTCAGGGTAGCAGGGGACATCCCAGGCGGCAGTGTGGATCCTCAAAAGCAAGACTTCTTTATCAAAGCAGCCCAATTACCTTCTTCAACTATAGGTGTTATTGAGGTTCCTTATAAAGGAAGAAAGATCAAAAGACCCGGTGATAGAACATTTACAGAGTGGACAATTACTGTACTTGCATCAGATGATTTTCCAATACGATCAGGATTTTTGAATTGGATGAACCAAATCAATGATCACATTGCAGTTACCAACGAATCCGCAACAAACCTTCGTCCAGACTGGACTGTTACAGCACTCAAACCAGACGGAACTGAACACGGAAATGGTGCGTATACTTTTGTGAGTGTATTCCCAACAGAGGTTGGAGTAGTTGATATGAATTATGAATCAGTTGATACCATCGCAGAATTCCCAGTAACACTACAATATGATTACTGGACAGGTGGCGGTGTCGGCTGATAAGAAAAGTGAAAGTGGTTGTGATGGAATAATTCCACGAAAGGATTTATATTATGCCTATTGATTTCTTTGGTTTTAGTATCGGTAAGAAGGGTAAAGAGCCGCCTAGACCAACATCATCTGAAATAGAAAACAACAAGAAACTGAAATCGTTTGTCGGTCCAGACGAATACGATGGAAGTTTTTCTATTGAGTCTGGTGGTGTTTTTGGTACATATGTTGATTTTACTGGCGCGATCAAGAGTGAGAATGATCTTATTCGTCGATATCGTAGCATGGCACTTTTCCCAGAAGTTGATATGGCAGTAACAGATATTTGTAATGATGCTATTGTTATGGATGAAGAAAGTGAACCAATTTCAGTAAATTTAGATAAAGTAGATATATCTGAAAATATCAAAACTAAGGTTTATGATGAATTTGGAGAGATTCTTAGAATTCTAAATTTCAATAATAAAGGGTATGATATATTTCGTCGATGGTATGTTGATAGTAAAATTTATTACCACATCATTATAGATGATAATAATCCGAAGAAAGGGATTCAAGAACTTCGTCCAATTGATCCTGTGCAGATTCAGAAAATTCGTAAGATAGAAAAAGAAATATTATCGAAAGACGGAATTAGAATGCCTGTAGTAAAATCCGTTGAGGAGTTCTTTCTTTATACAAATACCGATAAAAACTCCTTGACCCCAACACCAAATTCAGGACTAAAGATAGCACCCGATTCAATTTGTTATTCCCATTCTGGTGTTGTTGATACAGGAACAAAACGAGTAGTTGGATATTTACAGAAAGCCATTCGTGCTTTGAATATGCTAAGACAGATTGAAGATGCTGTAGTCATATATCGAATATCTAGAGCCCCTGAACGACGAATCTTCTATATTGATGTTGGTAATTTGCCTAAGCAAAAAGCCGAACAATATCTTCGTGATGTTATGAATCGTTATCGAAACAAGATTGTATACGATTCAGGAACGGGTGAAATTCGAGATGATAGAAGGCACATGTCCATGCTTGAAGATTTTTGGCTTCCACGAAGAGAAGGTGGACGGGGTACAGAAATTTCTACTTTAGATGGTGGGCAAAATCTTGGAGAGATGGAAGATGTTCTTTACCTTCAAAAGAAACTTTATAGATCATTGAATGTTCCGCCTTCCAGACTTGAATCTGAAAATGGCTTCAATATGGGAAGATCAGCAGAAATTACCAGAGATGAAGTAAAGTTTTTCAAGTTTGTTGAACGATTGAGAAGCAGATTTTCAACCATGTTCCTACAACTCTTGAAGACTCAATTGATTCTCAAGGGGATAATGACTCAAGAAGATTGGGATAAAATTTTCACAAACATTTCTTTTTCTTTTCGAAAAGACTCATATTTTACCGAACTCAAAGAAACAGAAATAATGAAAGAACGGTTAGAAATGCTACGAGATATGGATGATTATATTGGTAAATATTACTCTATAGAGTTTGTTCGAAAGAATATACTACAGCAATCTGAGAAGGATATTGAAGATATTGATGATCAAATAAAGAAAGAAACAGAACAAGGAAAGATTGAAGGTGGTGAAGAAGAGGGTGAAGAGGAATTTTGATCCAGAATTTATAAATTGATACATAGTATGACTTATAAATATATCAAAAGAAAAGGAAGACTTCTATGATTTCTAGAAACATACTTGATGCTCTACTCGAAAACGAAACTGTACAAGCAAAAGAATTTACTGAGACTATTTTGCTCGCTAAGTTATCTAATGCACTAGAAGAGAAATATTTTGATATTGCTCCGTCTTTGTTTGAGAAGAAAGCAAAGGTAACAGATAAAGAGGATGATGGGGAAGGAATGGATCCTGTAGGGAGTGGTGATAGTGATATTGATAATGATGGTGATTCTGATGAAAGTGATGATTATCTGAAGAATCGTCGGAAGGTTATTTCGAAGAAGATAAAAAATGAAGGTTTATATGAATATGATGCGTCAGATTATGCCAAAAGGGGTGGAGTAACTCGCGGTGATGTTAAAAGAGCAAGAAAGAAAGAACGACCCGGTTCTGATGTTGTAGTTGGACACGGCGTTCACGATAGTAGTAAAGAAGGAAGACGAGCAATTGCTAAAGCAGCAGTTGCTCGAAAGACAGCACAATGGGCTAAGAAGGCTAGCAAGGAAAGAAAAAAGAAAGAATTAGCACACAAAAGAGAAACATTATCAAAAGAAAGAAAAAGAGTAGAAAAAGAAGAGTAGAATATCAATGAAACTCATAACGGAAATGACAGAAAATGTTCAGTATCTTACTGAACTCGATGAGAAAAGTGGTCAAAAGAACTACTATATTGAAGGTGTCTTTATGCAATCTGGAATAAAGAACCGAAACGGCAGAATGTACCCCGAGGCTATTCTAAACAAAGAGGTTGATAGGTATAATGTTGAACATGTTCAAAAGAATAGAGCAATGGGCGAACTCAACCACCCTCAAGGTCCGACTGTAAATCTTGATAGAGTTTCACATATTATCAAGAATCTAAAAGTAGAAGGCAACAATATCATAGGAAGAGCCAAAGTTATGGACACTCCTATGGGTAAGATTGCAAAGAATCTTATTGACGAGGGTGCAAAACTTGGTGTTTCCTCCCGAGGAATGGGTTCCCTAAAGCAAAACAAAGAAGGAATCAATGAAGTTCAAAATGACTTTATGCTTGCAGCAGTTGATATAGTTGCAGATCCATCAGCACCAAATGCTTTTGTAAATGGTATTATGGAAGGAAAAGAGTGGGTTTGGGACAACGGTATACTAACTCAGCGAGCAATTGAAGAGTATAAAGGCGTAATTGAAAGAACACCAAGCAGAAATACAGAGGAAATGGTTCTTGGATTATTCGAGGATTTCCTCCGAAAAATACGAAATGTATAAATAAGACAAGAGAAATACCTAATAGGTTTACCAAGGAGTACCGAAAAATGGCACATATTGACCCAATCGAAACAGCAAGAAGAATTCTTGCAGGAGAACCTCTCAACGAAGAAGAAAATGTTGAATTGGTAGAAGATTCCGTTGAAATCGAAGAAGATGTCGATGTCGATGTCATTGTTGAAGATGATGATGAGGATGATGAGGACGATGAGGATTATAAAAAGAAAATGAAGAAGGAAGTCGATGAGGACGAGGACGAGGAAGATGAGGACGAGGAAGATGAGGAAGATGAGGAAGACGAGGTAAAAGAATCAGAATTACGAAGACTAAGGATAACTAAAATTTTGGACGAACTCAAAGCCAAAGAAACACCTACTTTAGATACTTCATCCGAAGAAGATCCTAAGTTATATCAAGACGCTGAAGGTGGTCATGCTAAGATTGATACTGACAAGGGTACAGAAGGTAAGGTAAATAAGAATAAGAGTGGTATCAAAGGAAAGGCAAAAGGAAAGAAAGATCCTAAGTCTGTAATTCCGGCTAAGGAGCATATTGAAGTTCTTTTTGCTGGCGAAGATCTCTCTGAAGAATTCCAAGAGAAAGCAACAGTAATTTTTGAGGCTGCAATCAACGAAAGAGTTGAGGCTATTCAAGAAGAAATGGAAAATGATTATGCTGCTATTGTAGTCGAAGAGATTGAAAGCAGAACAAATGAGATGTCTGAACATCTGGATGATTATCTTGGGTATGTTGTAGAAGAATGGATGAAGGAAAATGAACTTCAGGTCGAAAATGGTATTCGAGCAGATGTTGCAGAAAACTTTATGGTAGGACTCAAAGAGTTGTTCGAGAAGAATTATGTTGATATTCCTGACGAAAAGTATGATGTTCTTGAAGCATTAGTTGATGCAGTCAACGAACTCGAAGAAAAATTAGAACAAGAAGTCAACAACAATATCAATCTTCGTAAGGAAAATCTTGATGTTCGGTGTGAGGAAGTATTTTTTGAGTGTGCAGACGGTCTAGCAGATACTCAGGAAGAAAAACTAAGAACTCTTGCAGAAGGTCTTGAATTTGAAGATGCTGATCAGTATCGAGAAAAGTTGAACATTCTCAAGGAAAGTTATTTCTCAAACACATCATCTTCAGATTTTGAGTTTGAAGGAGAAGAGGATACAACACAAGATGTTTCATCTACAATGAAAGCATACATGACCAGTTTAGGTCGTTCAATGAAGACATCAAAGGATAATACCCTTTCGTAAAAAATCAAATCTTATAGATACAAAGGAAGTTTAAATACTAACAAGGAGAACGCAATGAATTTCGAAGGAACTACCCCATACGATCAATTAGTGGAAAAATGGTCCCCCATTTTGAACCACGATGATTGTCCTGTTATCGAGGACGGTTATAAGAAGAAAGTAACAGCAGCACTGTTGGAAAACCAAGAGCGAGCATTGGCTGAGCAAGGTCTACAAGAGGCTCCTCTCAATGTTGCAACAGATAGTGGTTTGAAGGGTGTCAATGGTGAGCAACGACCGATGGGTGGTTATGATCCCATTCTTATTAGTCTTGTTCGTCGAGCAATGCCAAACCTAATTGCATACGATATTGCTGGTGTTCAACCAATGAGTGCCCCTACGGGTCTTATCTTTGCATTGAAGGCACAGTTCGAAGATACTGCCGATGGTACAAACGAAGCATTGTTCGAAGAAGCCGGAAACCTTGGTGGTACTGGTGGTCAAACCGCTGGTCAGGCATGGGATCCATTCTTAGGTTATACTGCCGCTGATGTTAGTATTAGACAAGGAATGACACGCCATCACGCTGAATCTCTCGGTAGTACTGGTTATACATTCAAGGAAATGGCATTCAGCATTGAGCGTACAACTGTTAGTGCAAAGACTCGCGCCCTCAAAGCAGAGTACACAACTGAACTAGCACAGGACTTGAAAGCAGTCCACGGCATTGATGCCGAAACAGAACTCGCTAACATTCTTAGCACAGAAATTCTTGCTGAGATCAACCGAGAAGTTGTAAGAACCATCTACGGTGTTGCTAAACTTGGCGCACAACAGAAGGATCTTGTTGCTGCCGCTGGTGAGGGTGTTTACACTCCGCGAACCCAAGGTGGCATATACGACATTCTCAATGACTCTGATGGTCGATGGAGTGCAGAGCGTTGGCGCGGTTTGATGTTCCAGATCGAACGAGAAGCAAATGTTATTGCGAAGCAGACTCGTAGAGGAAAAGGTAACTTCGTTGTTTGTGACGCAGACACCGCTTCAGCCCTTGCAATGGGTGGCTTCCTCAACATCTCCCCAGCACTTAATGTCAACCTAAACATTGATGACACAGGCAATACTTTTGCTGGTGTCCTGAATGGTAAACTAAAGGTTTACATTGATCCATATGCATCCGCAAGTTCAACAGCCTTCTCAACTAATATTCCAACCAACTACGCTTGTGTTGGGTATCGCGGAACGAACCCATATGATGCTGGTATCTTCTACTGCCCGTATGTCCCACTACAGATGGTGCGTGCGGTTGGTGAGAATACCTTCCAGCCAAAGATCGGGTTCAAGACTCGATACGGCATGGTGAGTAACCCATTCGTCACCACATCTGGTGAGAATAATGGTACACCGGATGGTGAAACACTCACGGTTCGTAAGAATCAGTATTATCGAATCTTCCGTATCACTAACCTCCACGGTGGTTCAGGAACATAAGATAAGTAACGGGTAATCGTTAGAAATTCGAAACAGGGAGTCTCATCTGAGGCTCCTTGTTTTTTATATACATATTATACAGGAGATACTTTATGCCTAATGATCCAGCAGGAATATCAGGAGATCAATTTGGGATAGGTAATTTTTATGAGACTGCCTCTAACAGGCAACCCTCTACCGATAATTATTTGATCAACAATTCGTTCAAGTTTGCAATAGAACGAACTCCTATGGTCACATATTTTTGTCAGAAAGTTACTCTTCCTTCTTTGTCTTTCGGCTTTATTGAAGCACCGACCAAATATGGCACAAGGGTAAAAGTGGCAGGAACACGGTACGAATTTGATTCTTTAGAAATTTCTTTCATAGTAGATGAAGAAATGAAGAACTGGATAGAAATATATCAATGGATGAGGGATATGGGAAATGTTGAAGATTTCATCGAATATATTCCGTTAGAACAGCACAAATCGGAAGCAGAATTGATTATATTGTCAAGTGCATATCGACCCAAATACGCAGTTTCGTTTATTGATTTATTCCCCGTAAATCTTGGTCCTATAGATTTTGATTCTTCGATAACAGAAACAGAGCCAGTTATTGCTACTGCATCCTTCCAGTATAGACATTATGACATCAACCCAATATAAAACATTTGACTTTATCTTCTTTGATGGTATAATTATACAATATATCAAGGAGAGTTATGCGGTTAGAAGATATCAAAAACAGTGTTGAAGCAGATATTGCCATAGATCATACAGAACTAGACAAAGAAGCCATCAAAACTCCACAACTCCACAACAAATACTTGATCATTCTTACTGATGAAAAATTGGTGTTAGCCAAACACAACAATGATTATAGCAAATTGAGAAAGTATAAATGGTTGTATTATACTGGCAAAATAAGTCAAGAAGAGTTGGAAGAATTTGGTTGGGAACCTTTTAGTTTACATATTCTAAAACAAGATGTTGACAAGTTTATGGATTCAGATGATGCTATTATTGAAGCCAGAAGTAGAATAGAATTACAGAAAAGAAAGGTTCAGTATCTTGAAGACATTATCAAGATGATTGTGAATCGTCAATGGCTCATTAGGGAAGCAATAGATTGGATCAAATTCACCAATGGAACCTGATGAATTAGAAATTCAGCCACACGATGATGTCTATTTGAAGATAGATTGCGAGAAGGGAATGGCTAAAGAATTGTCGGATTTCTTTACTTTCAAAGTTCCCAATTACCAATATACTCCAGCATATAAGAACAAGGTATGGGATGGTAAAATAAGACTATTCAACTATCATAGACATACAATATATTCTGGATTGTATGACTATATTATTCAGTTCGCAAAAGATAGAAACTACAAAATAAAGTCAAAGAAGTTCTCCAGAAAAGAGAACAAAATTCCAAATAACAAGGTAATTGATTTTCTTGATGTTCGTTTGAACATACCGTTCCAACCTTATGAGCATCAAGTTGAAGCCATCACCAAATGCATCAATAAGAATAGATGTCTTCTTCTTTCTCCAACAGGATCAGGAAAGTCTTTGATCATCTATGCGTTGGTAAGATACTATTGTGACATTCTTCCTAAGAATAAAAAGATGTTGATAATAGTTCCTACAACAGGACTGGTTGCCCAAATGTATAACGATTTTCAAGACTATTCTAAAAATAATGATTGGGATGTTGAAGAGAAGTGTCATAAAATTTATTCGGGTCAAGATAAAGATAATGATAAAAAAGTATTTGTTTCTACTTGGCAAAGTCTGTATAAAATGCCAGCAGAATATTTCAAACAGTTTGGTGCAGTATTCGGGGATGAAGCACACTTATTCAAAAGTAAGTCTCTCACAAGCATTATGACCAAATTAGTCGATTGCCCTTACCGTATAGGGACTACAGGGACTTTAGATGGGTCGATGACGCACAAGTTGGTACTTGAAGGGTTATTTGGGAAAGTGTATCAACCAACAAGTACCAAAAAACTTATGGAAAAAGAATTACTTTCAACCTTGTCAATTGACTGTGTTACCCTAAAATACACAATGAAAGAAATTCAAGAGAATAAAAGGGTAAGATACCACGATGAAATCAAATGGTTGATAAATAGTAATAAGAGAAATGAGTTTATTGTAGATTTGGCACACAAGATCAAAGGAAACACACTTATCTTATTCAATTTTGTTCAAGAACATGGCATCCCGCTTTTTGAGAAGATAAAGAAAAGGTGTAAGAACAAGAAAGTATTTTTGATTCACGGAAAGACAGAGGTAGAACAGAGAGAAGATATTCGAAATATTCTTGAAAAGGAGAAAAATGCAATTCTTGTAGCATCATACGGAACATGTTCTACAGGAATCAACATACGAAATATAAACAACATCATTTTTGCTTCTCCGTCCAGATCAGTTATTCGAGTTTTGCAATCCATAGGTAGAGGATTGAGAAAAACGGAGAACAAAAGTAAGGTAAAGTTGTATGATATAAGTGATGATTTGAGGTATAAAAAATATGTCAATCACACATATAGGCACTTAGAGGAACGAATGCGGATTTACGAGAATGAGCAATTTGATTTTAATCAGATTGTGATTCAAACATAGAGGAGATAAAAAGATGAAAAATTCTCCGTACAGGATTTTGAAATTACGAAGCGGTGAGGAAATTATTACCCGAATTGTAGGAAAGCAGAGAGGTAAATTTATTCTTGAACGACCGATGATTTTCAAAACTTCTTATATGATAGATCCTCTAGGAAGACAAAAAGAAGTAACCATTCTACGAAATTGGCTTCAATATACAGATCAAATCAAAATGTCGATTCCCGAAGATCATGTTGCATCGTTTATCAAGCCTGACGAATCTTCAGAACACCTTTATGACTTAGAAAAAGAAAGAGAAGATATTGATCCAACAGAAAATACAATAAAATTTCAAAACGATTTGGATGATAAAAATGAATCTTTCTTTAGTGATATGACAAACAGCATTATGCAAGCCTTAGGATTCCCTTCAGAATCAGAATCGGAAGAGGAAGAGGAAGATACAGACAAAGATCTTCCGCCAGAGTTACAAGATATGAATGATTTCATCATGATGAATATGATCGTGCCTCCATCAGTGTTTCAAAATTTGATTGATAATGGATTATTAGATCCAGAATCTTTGAAAGAAGAAATACAAGATATCCTTAGAAGAAATGATGATGCTTCCGGGCAAGAAGAAATTACTGACATATACACCGGAGATGAAGATGTTGATAAGAAAGATTATGGAAATAAGTGGACCGATTGGTCTAATGATATTAGAGATTATTTGAAATAAAAATTGAAAAGTGGAAAGGTTATGTTATGATTATGTCATAGTATCAGGAGTTTTATATGCCTAAAGGTGGAAAAAATTCACATCATTATGTGAATAATAAAGAGTTCTTTGAAGCGATGGTTGAGTGGAAAGATTTGGTAAACGAAGCAGAAAATAGTGGGGAATCCAGACCACCAATCAACGAATATATCGGAGAATGTTTCATAAAGATAGCAGAACACTTGGCATATAAGCCTAACTTTATGAATTATTCTTACAAAGAAGAAATGATTGGCGATGGTATAGAAAATTGTATAATGTATGCTCATAATTTTGATCCGTCTAAATCTAAAAATCCTTTTTCATATTTCACCCAAATAATATACTATGCCTTTCTAAGACGAATTGAAAAAGAGAAGAAGCAGTCTTATATCAAATTCAAATCTTTACAAGAAAAAGACGAACAAGGAATTTTGCGTCACTTGTACAAAGATAATTATTTTGAAGACAAATCTTATGATCAAGCAATAAAAGAATTTTTCAACTTGACCGATAATGATATCAAAAAATTTGAACCAAAGAAAAAGAAAAAGAAAGCCAAAAAGAAGAAAACCAAAAAGAAGAATACATTGGATTCTGTTTTAGAGGATGATAAAAGTGAAGATAGCCTTTCTGAATGATAGCCATTTCTCGGCTAGAGGAGATTCACAACTTTTCTTCGATTATTTTATGAAGTTCTTTGATGGTGTGTTCTT
>Ga0080013_1002330_pt1 | contig 22529 bp, 35 predicted proteins | sample ETNvirenome_6_85_FD_69236 | JGI IMG/M metagenome (GOLD analysis project Ga0080013, IMG submission 69236) | Marine viral communities from the Pacific Ocean - ETNP_6_85 (SPADES assembly) (version 2) | ecosystem: Environmental > Aquatic > Marine > Oceanic | place: Pacific Ocean | collected 2013-06-19 | reverse complement strand
AAGAATAAAAGACCTTGTTTCCGTCTTTTAATTCTTGCCTCGCCCATTTAACAAAGTTTAAATCTTGCGACTTGTTTTCCTCGCAACTTTCTTCTTGAAATTGTTGTCCCCAGAAATATCCATCATCAGCAAAATAATCATAATATTTATTCTTAATTGCCTTGCTAAGTTTTTCTAAGTCCTCAAGATTTAATTCAAGATTGTTTTCAAGATTAAAGCCTAGCCCAAAACTGCCCTCGTTTGCGTCAGGGTTTTTCTCTCTATATAAATCTCTCATAAAAACTTGCAACCTTGCGTGTTTTCTCCACTCATATTGAATGTTGCTATAATCTTCTTCCGTCATAGTTCCATTAAGTTTGCTATCTTTATTTCTTGAGTATGCGTATTGATCTAGTCCCATTTATAATCTCGCTTTCTGTTTTAATGTTTTTTAGTAGTGTTTTTAAGATAAAGCTTTCAAAGTCTTTTTCTTTATCTATTTTTTGGTATTCCCTATCTTCTTCGATAAGCTCGTTATACTTGCTATCTACAAGTTTAAATTCTTCACCTCGACTAATCTCAATGATCTTGTCTATATTAACAGTTCTATAACCCTCTTTATCTTCATCAAATACTATGATTTGAGTTTTGTTAATGTTTGGATTTTTAATTTTAGCAAGATCAATTTCATGTATCTTAGCATTAGGCATTTCTCTTATAGTTCCATCTTTTTTAAAGTAAGAAACATAAAAAGGTTTTTCACCTACTAATTGCTCTATTGTTTTATTTGTTGTTATCATTTTTCTTTCTCTTTCTTTATTATATGTTCCTTATATACTATATTATCCCAACTGTCAAGAAAAAAATATCATTATGTTTCATACTCAATGTAAAGGATAAGAAACATTTTTGATATTCTTGTCCCAACATCTTCTACAATCACCGCATTTTCCACTATTTTTATATGCTGGGCAATCAGCATTTTTAGTTAAAACTGTACTCGTTAAATGCCATGATTTAGGCGCATTACTATCAACTTTAATTGCTGATAATCTTATTACTAAATTTTCAGGGACATCTTCTTTCTTAACTTGAGATAATATCTTGCTTTCTCTAGTAGGCAACCAATGTGTAATACTTGGTGTTGCCTTGCATACCTCAAATATCTGCTTTAAGTGTTCTATACTTTGAATATCACCGCTATCATGCCATCTAAAATATTTAGACTTTTTAGAGTTGATTAATACCGCCATAGCAAACACCCACTCAGGATTGCTAATTGCTTTATATCTTCTTTCCATAGCATTTTTAACGCAAGGAAAATTGTACATACCTTTTAACGCATAACAATCATAACAAGTAGTCCCTTTAATCTTCGCCATCTTTGCGCCTGTAATACATCTAGTAGCGGGTAGATTGTAAGAATGGCAAGGCATTTTAGAAGTTCTGCTTAATTTTCCTACAATGTTATTGGCCTCTTTACTATTCATCTTCATAAATTATAAATTTATATTTATCTTCCATAATTTTTTTAATTTCTATTAATTGTGGTAAAGTACAATATTCTAGAACATCTTTTAATTTCCATTTTAAATCTATCTGTCTTTCATAATTTAAAAGTTCTTCTTTCGTGGGTTTTCTTAATTTAGTGTTCATCTTCTAAATAATCCCATATATCTTGTTCAATGCTTGAATAGGTAATTTCACTTAAAACTACATTATGGGTTTCTCCATTAATTTTTAAGATTACATCATAATCTAAATAAGTGTTCATGTCTGGTTTAGTGTTCACTTGCGTTTCCATAATTAAATTCTTTCTTTAGTTCATGGCCTACGATCATTTCTATTTCATCATTAGAAAAAAATATGCTTACTTTTTTATCTTCCTTTAAAAGTTTTACTGCCTCATTAAAACTTAAATCATTTTTAACTATCTTCTCTATCGTATCATCAATAGTTTGCTCGGCTTGGTCATAAGCCCACTCTTTAACTTTACCCATTAATTTAAAACCCTTTCTTTCATATCTTCACTATCAACCACTTGATTACCATTTAATAATGTAAAAATTAACCTATCTCGCATAAACTCAAATTCTTTTTCATCAAGAATAGACTTTGCATAAACATCAACCATAAAACAAGTCAGCATTAATATTCTTATAGACTTATCATCTGTAAATTTCTTTCCTCTATGTTCAAAGACATCTAAGACTTTACAAAAATCATCTTGTAATTTTATAAATTCTTTTTCTGGCGGTAAGTTCTTTTTAAATTTTTTATTTGACATTATATTTAACTTTCTGCTATAAATTGCTATCAATAAGGTTATATTTCTCCCTCATTGTATAATGAAACAATCTTAACATTATTCGTTTTAAAAGTCAATAGCAAAATAATATAAAATGCTACTTGACAGAAAGTTATCAACATACTATATATAGTATGTATCAATGAAATATATACTAGAAAGATTTTCCCGTTTTAAAGACATAAAATTGCGCTACTTGTTTTTTTGTTTTTTGTGTGATATTTTTACATCAAAGAAAAAAGAAGCTGAAGCGAAAGGCACAAGCGCCAAGCGAAAGGCACAAGCGTAAGCTTCGGAAGGAACAAGCGTCAAGCGAAAGGCACAAGCGTGGGAGTACCAAAAAAACTTACTGAAAAGCAAATCATCTTCGTCAAAGAACTGGTGACTAATGAAGGTAGAATCACAGCTACTGAAGCAGCACTCCGTGCCGGCTACCCAGAAGCATCTGCTCGTACCAAAGCATCAGCACTACAGAATCCAAAATATTATCCTCTAGTTGTGGACTACGCCAGGCAGATTCGTGAAGAGGTGCAAAAGAAGTATGATGTAGACATACATAGACATTTTAAAGAACTCCAAAAAATTAGAGAGAAAGCATTGGAAGAAGGATCGTACTCAGCAGCAGTACAGGCAGAAGTTGCAAGAGGTAAGGCTGCCGGACTATATGTAGAACAAAAGATTATTAAACATGGTAAGCTAGATCAATTAACAGAAGTAGAGCTTGATGAAAAGATTGCAGAACTAATGCGAGAAATGAAGATAGTTGATGGTGAATTAATAGATGATTCTAAGAAGATCTCTTCTTCAAAAGCTCAACCAACCAAGGATTATCCCAAAAAACATTCAAAAGCCAATTAGTAATACTATTGGTTACTTGCTCCTCTGATTTATCATCAGTAAGTGGCCCGCCATCTTGGTTAAGAGAACTGTTGTAGATGATACAATGAATTATTTCATGCAGCACTGTATTTATGAGTTGATCTCCTTCAAGTTCTTTTTGAATCTCTATTTTACATTCCCTGGAAATGTACTGTCCAAAACAATCACTTTCCTTAATGAAAGAGGGTTCAACAAAACTTAGCGCTACTGTATTCCAACCAACCTTAACTGTTGCCGGAATCATAGCAGATGTAGCCGACGTAGTTTCTGTTGTAGTCGCCTGATTTGACTTCGAGGTCTTTTTCTTTGATAATTTCTTCATAAGCTGATTCGCAGTTATATGTTTCATATAACTCCGTATAGATTGGAGAGTCAAGATTGAATGTTCCGTACACAAACCACACTGAAAGCAGTAAATTCATCTAATTGTAGGCTGTTCAAAACACACTAGCCTACAGAAGAGCCTACATAAAATTTGAGGTCTCATAAGGCCTATAAGGGAAAAAATAAGAAATGTAGGCTGTAGGCTGTTGTTTTTAATTCTTAATCGTAAAATATAAAATAATTTGAAATACACTATAGAACTACCTACATTTGTCCGTTGGCCATTGTTCATGATTCGTTCTCAATTATCTCCCCATTACAGCATTCCACCACATTTTTGCCGCATTTAGCACACTGATAATGGCCGTGAACCATAATCCATTCTCCCTCAAACATGCACCACGGACAAAGGTCAACTGAATTTGTTAGCTTTTCTTCCATTTTCTTCCTTAGTTAGGTACTGAAGATTCGATAATACATGCAATCCTGACACATTTCTACCCTGCAGAGGCACTATATGATCAACATCGAAGCCCTCAGGGCATTTAACATAGAATAATCGCATCATATTCAACTCATCTTTAGTTATCCATACTGGTATACGCTGCAGTTTTGCTGCCTTATATTTTGCGACCTTTGCTCTATTAACGGCCTTTCCACGTTCCGTTGCAAAGTATCTCTGATTCCGGAGTTTTTTCGACATGCGCCCTTGTTCCGTATTATCATACTTAGCTGACGCTCTACGATTGGTGATCTTTCCTTTTTCTGTTGCCCGATATCTTTGGTACTTGTCCACTGTTGATCCTCTCCTTACGTTTCCTAATTAACCTCATGTTCCATTGGCGATATGCTTCATCAACGCTAAGTCCCGGTCTAACATACCCAGGCCTCACTTTTTCTTTTTAACATAGGCATTTTTGCGGATAACTGCCCATTTAGCATCGGAGCACTTGCTTCCACAATATTTCTTAGATTTCTGGACCTTGTGAAATATCTGGAATTCCTCCCCACATTGCACACATATTTTAGTTTCACTGTACACTTTTAATCTCCTCTAGATACTCACCGTAGGTATCTAAAAACGATCTACTACCATCAGTATACTCTAAATTGATCTGAACTGAGGCGCCATTAAGGCAGGCAGGGTTCTCTATACTTAGCTCTCCCGTCATCTGTACCTTGTCTGTTGATCCTATAAAGACATTAAGACGTTCTGCCACTATATAGATCAACTGACATAAATCCTCATTACTTAGCTTATTAGCCATCTCTACTATTTTATCGGGTTCCATATTATTCCTTTCTGTTTTAGCTATCTGTGGTGGGGGTCTTACTTACCCACATGTTTCACAAGTTAATGCAAGTTCACATTATATGCTACTTCAACTAGCTCGGCTTCTTTCAGGCATTTGCCCATATTTCCACTTCACCATGCGTTACCTCTTAACTAAAAGGTTTTTCCGCCACACAGACCATAATAGGTAATTAGTCTATTATGTGCCGTTGTCTCCTATATAATACTTGTTTATGCGTATGTCAAGTACTTTTTTAAATTAATATTCTAAAAATGCTCCACCAAATCTGGCAAGGGCTTCAATCCTCTCATTGGCCTTGTGCCAGCGTAATTCTTGCAAAGCTCTAAGCTTACCGGCCCAGATACGTCTTGCACCTTGAGATAGGTCTTGTCTTAATAGTTTTTCAACCTTATCGATTCTTCTGTACAGCGTCTCTTCTTCTGTTCTATCTATCATTGTACTACTATAATTAATCTATACTTTTCTGGTGATCCAACGATTGTGTTGGGGACTAGATCAATCTTTCTTATATCAAAAGCTGTTTGGCCATCTGCAAAACCCAAAGGCACTGCTAAAGATACTTTTGCATTAGCGCCCTCAGGGCTCTGACAAAATTTTTCTAGCTTGGTTACTAACTCTTTCGTTGTCCATCGAGTTTTGTTTCCAAACAATGGTTTATTACTTTCAGTCATTAGCGGCTCCTTCCTTGTCCTCTATATTTCTTCTTACTAAACTTTTTATTAGGACTCTTTGAATGTCGTCCTGGTCGTTTAATTCTTTTCTTAGTGATGTGATCACTGCTATAAAATTTACTTCTCTTAGCCATTCTTTTGCTTTTCTATCCATTCTAAAATGTCTTCATCTTTAAAGTATCTATCAAGACCTATTTTAATAAAAGGCACATCAAATACCCCTTGATTCATTTTTCTACTAACCGTTCCTTGTTCAAAGCCTCTAGGTATTCCTAGCTTTCTCATAAAATCTTGTACTTGAGCTATGTGTATATACATCTATTTTGGTGTTACCTCTTGGTCCCCAATTAGTACAGTATGTATCTCATCCACATGCTTGCGCAACGTGTCAATTTCTGACGAGCACCAGTCCGCATTTAGATAAGTAGTTTGCTGTATACATATAGCTGTTAATAAAATCATAATAATTATTTTAAGTAGTGTGTCCATTATAGTACCCCTCACATCGTTTTAACCATTTGTATTTATAATCGTCTAACTTTGATCCGTTGATCGTGAACATTTGTAAGTTCATTCCCCTCGATGCCATAAGGATCACTCCCGCTTCCATCTTGGTTCCGAACAACGCATCGTGCGCCATTATATATGCTGCAAGCTGAATATAATAGTCTTCAATCCATTCACGTTTTTTAGGTTTATTTGTTTGTTTAAAGTCAATGACTGCCGGTTGATCGCGCCAAACTCCAGTACAATCGGCCGTCCCTCCATAGAAAGTGGGGTAGAAGAGGGGGACTTCGCATCCCCAGTATTCATCCATGGAAGGAAGGCCACACTCGATGATGAGTTTTGCCATACGTTTACCGATGATTCCGATGTTGGTCATGTCATCGTAACCTACTCCTCTAATATGGCACTCGAGGAATTTGTGCATAGCCGTACCTACAGACGCCGCTTGGTTCTTAATCGCTTCTGCCGTCTCTTCGCCAACTCTATCGCGCCACGCTTGTAAACCCTTTTTATCTTTTTCGGCTTTCGTGGCGGAAATAATAGTTGTGACAGATGGTAGAAACTTTCCTTCACCTTCGTAATGACGTTTTCCATTAACTGTTTTACGTTTGACATCTTTATAAGAATATCTTTCTGTAAGTAATGATATGGGCTCGTTAGTCTTTTGCGTGTCCATTTAATTTTAGTGTTTTTGCTTTATCTTTTGCTAAGTGTTCAATTAGTTTGGCGAGCGAGAATGTAACTCCTAGCTCTTCAGACAGATGTTCTTTCACTAAATTTAGTTCTTTGTACGCTGCTTTCGATATTGAAACAGACGAGTATTTGCTGATGTCTGGCATCGTGTTAACCTTTCTTTATATTACATAGTTTAAATTACGGCTTCGCGACCAGTTTCCTGCTCGAAAGTCACACTTAGAGTATGCAGCTTACTTTGTAGCTGCGTTATTTGCTGTTTAAGCAACTTATTTTCCTCGTGTAACCTTGTCGTTTCAAAGTCGTTGCCGAACATAAAATCCGACAAAAAATTATCGTCCATATAGATCCCTCCATATTTTATTATAATCTCCTACCTTATATAGTACTTTACTATTGACTGTCAACTATATATTGATATTATTGGATAAAAAAAGAAAGAGGTATTTATGAGGAAAGAACTAGCAAATAGACGACCAGCATTTGCATTCGATATAACTGATTCTGCAGGAACAGCGTATAGATTAGCCACATCATTTGAAAATGAAGACGTAAAAGAAGTCTGGATTAATGGTGGAGGCAAGGTAGGAACAGAGAAACACGATATCTTAACAGAGATCGGGCGAATCATATCCGTTGCTTTACAAAATGGTGTTCAATTTGAAGAACTAAAATCCTGTGCAACATATCATTCCGACGGCAGGCCATCCACCATTATAGGCGAAGTATTCGACGCAATAGATTTTAAGAAGAAATCTTAATTTTTCTAGGCTTCTGATGATCTGGGACCTCACGTTCCAGATATATATGCAGCAACCCATCTTTATAACTTGCATCGCCAACTTTAATGGTTTCAGCCAGTTTAAATGATCTTCTAAAATTGCGCGCGGCTATGCCACGGTGCAGGAACTCTACTTTATCTTCCTGTTTGGGCACCTCACCACTGATAATAAGCTCGTTGTCCTCGACAGATACGTCAATATCCTTCTCGGAAAAACCAGCTACAGCCATGGTGATAGTGTAATTGTTGTCAGATTTTATTATATTATAAGGTGGATAAGATGTCGCAGTGTCTCCATGCTTGAACATATTGTCAAACATTTTGTCAAATGCGTCAAATCCAACGCTAGAACGTAATAATGGTGATAAGTCAAAAGTCATAATAACCCTCCTTTTAAGCAGTTAATTGTTTGTGTCAGCACTTATCAAGCTACTGATATCTATAATATGGGGTGTTATTTATTATTTGTCAAGGTCGTCTTCGAATTCAGGCTCAAATGATACACCCATGCCCATGTCTAGTTGTGGGTCTGTTTCAAACTCGAATTTTAATTGTTCTTTTGTACGCTCTATGGCGTCTGATACTGAAAGTGGAATATAGATTAATTTACCATTTTTAAATTGTTTAAAAATTTCACGACAAAGTCTGCAGAAGTATTTATCTTCTTTTATTTTCTTCATGGTAGTTAAGCGCTGACAACTAGGGCATAGAGATACATCTACAACTTTTTTATCATCCATTATTTTGCATCTCCCCAGTTTTTAGCTAAAGCATAGTCCACCTCGCTCGGCACGTGTAGCTCCACACATTTCTCCATTTTATTTTTTATATTAAGTGCCTGCTTTTTGGTTTCAACTGATATGTTTAATTCGTCATGCACTTGTATATGAGGTATGATACCATCTTGTTCGTACAAGTCCACCATTGCTTTCTTTGTTTGGTCAGCTGCAGACCCTTGAATTAACTTGTTTAATGCTTTGTAAGTACCAGCACGTTTATAATTACCGTGACCCAACGCATCAATTGCATCTTCTCTTGTTTTATAAAAACCTTTTTTACCAAACTCTCTTGGCTCATAGAAAGGGAAACGACAATGTCTTCCTAATAATGTTTGTACTTCACCACGAGCAGACGCTTTATCCATTACATTATAAGTAAGCTGCTTAACAAACGGTACTCTATTTTGATAAATTGAAATTATTTCTTCTGCTTCTTCTTTTTCAATACCAAGTTCGGTCATTAGTTTATTTTTTCCCATACCATAGAATAGCCCTAGATTAATTGTCTTAGCTTGACCTCTTGGAATCTGAGCAATCTCTGCAACCATTTTATGGAAGTCTGCTTTACCTTCCCGGTAGCCGTTGATAATTGTATTTACATCAAGGCCATCTGAATATGCATAATGCACAACTAATCTTGGTTCTTGCTGTGAATAGTCAAACGTTCCCCATTGTGTTCCTTCTTCAGGAATAAACAGACTACGAATCATTTTCTTTATGTCTTCATTACGTGCTGGAATCTGTTGCAAGTTAGGATTAGAGTAACTGAATCTTCCAGTCACCGTGCCACCGTCATCACTTCTCATTTGATGAATCTCAGAATGTATTCTACCTTTGTGTTGATGCCGGAGTATAGTGTCAATGAATGTTGTATTAGCTTTATTCATCTCTCTTGCTTCTACTATCTTTTGTGCAATCTCATGTTCGTGATTAAGTAAAAAGTTTTTGGTAAAACTAGGTGCGTTACTCTTTGCAGTTCTAGGATATGTAATATTTAATTTGTCAAATGCTTTTGCAATAGATGCTGCGGCCCATATTTCTATATCCAAACCACTTATCTTCTTGATTTCTAACATTAATTGCTTTTCTCTAGCGGCAAGTTGTTTCTTAGCAACCTCCGCTTGGTCCAAGTCTACTCGCACACCATTAGCTCTCATGTCGATTAGACAAGGTTGCAGTCTTGTTTCTAAATCATATATGTTTTCTAGTTCTTGTTTAACTATCTCTTCTTTGTTTAAAAGATAAAGATCGTACGTTAGCCGTGCATCGTATTCCGCGTACTCTCCAACATGCATAGATGGTAATTTGTACATTTCTTTTTTAGGATCAACACCAAACTCTTTAGCTGCTGCTGTAAGCAAGTCTTCATTTTTAGTTCTACCTAATTTATCTTTTGCTAAACTATTTAATGTAAATGAGTATCTATTCTCGTCAATCAACGCACTAGAGATCATTGTATCATGTACCTTACCGTTGACCGTTATCCCTAGACTTCTTAACCACCCTATATCGTATGATGCATTATGGAACACTTTATCACAATCAAGTTTAGCAACACCCTTAAACCAATCTAAAACTTTTTTCTTATCCAAGTTACCACCGTTATGATTAATAGGGTAATAACCTTCCCAATCAGCAGTTGCTACAGCGATACCGGTTACATAACCATTACCAGTGGCCCAACCAGAACCGTGAGTTGTTAGATTCGTATCACAAGTTTCTAAGTCGATTGCGATTAATTTTTCATTAGAAAGATCAGGAAAGTATTCCTTAGGTGTCCACTCAGTGGGCGCGTTGTATACAAATTTATTCATACTGCTCTTTCAGTTTATTTAAAAACCAAATAGCTTTATCTAAATCTTCAACGGGTTTTTTCTTCCATTCATGGCGCCAGATATATTTTATAGCTGAGCCTTGTAAGTAATATCTAAAGCCGTAGCCTTGACATGCTTTAATTGCATCAATGCAACCAATATCACCTTGATTATAATGTGATGGATGGTTTACTGGATCGTGTTTCTTTTTCTTCATAGCACGTATGCCCTTTCATAGTTTCTTGGTTCTAATATATGCAAAGATTTCTTTGCTCTTGTTACTGCTACGTAAAACAGCCTATGCAGCTCGTCTGGATCAATATCATTTTGATCGATAGCAGACTTAGTAACATCAGGAAGTAGTAAAACATTATCCGCTTCACCCCCTTTCGCTCCGTGTATTGTTGATAAAGTTATTCTTGGTGTCTGTGTAATTTTTTCTTCGTTAGCTAACATATTTCTAATATAGTTTTCTGTTTCTGCATCTAACCCAGCAAATGCTTTATACCAAACATCTTTAGTTTGTAATCCGTGGTCCGCGACGCACTCTTCAATATAATATCCTTCTTCATTCTCGTTCATCGTCTTACCTGTACGATACCCTTTTGTAACATTTTCGCCAAGATAAGAATAGATATTTTTTATTGATGCAACAGGCATAGTTGTTTCAAATTTTCTCCACTTTTCCCAAGTTTGGATAGCTAGTAGTAGGTCTAACTTAATAGAGTTCTTATGTTTATGTGAATAATACCAGCCCTGGAGCTCGCATAAATCTTTTACATCATCTAGGAAATAATTTGCAGATGATAAAACTAACCATTCACCTTGAGACATATCGACTTGTGTTATATCAGAGTACCTAGTTAAATCACCCATCTCTTGTCTAGGTTTATAATCTTTAGCGTATCTATTTGTAACTTTATTAATTATCTGTTGAGATAATTCATGGATCGGGCCACCGGGTATACGATAAGATTGATCCAGAGTATCTACGTAATCTACTTCTTCTTTAAGAGCGATAAAAGTATCAACATCAGCGCCAGCCCATTTAAAGATAGCTTGATCATCATCCCCTGCAATATAGGTCTTTTCTGCTTTCTTCCATAAACACCTGACCATTCTCCATTGAAGTGGTGAGAGGTCCTGTGCTTCATCAATAAATAATACGTCGAAAGATGGTGATATATCTTGTTCAATAAATTTTTCCAACATGTCATCATAGTCTATGAGTCCTTTTTCCTTCTTATATCTTCTAAGTTCTTGATCTAATAGATATAATAAATCTCGCTCAATGTCTAGAGTATGACCATTTTTATCGTATTCCTCTAGTACAGGTATCTCTTTTACCCTAGCTTTATTAATAATTCTTAAATACTCATTATCAGAACTAAATACACCATCGGTTTCATTATGCCATGCGCTCTTAATTGGTATTCCACATTTCAAACCAAACTCTCTATAGTCCTGTGTCTTCATTACGTGCTCTTTTTTAAGACCAAGTGTTCTAAAAGCTAATGAGTGTAGTGTTCTAAAATAAGGTATCTCACTTTTATCTATTTGAAATTTTTCTTCTGCTCTAGATTCTGCCTCGTAAGATGCTTTCCTAGTGAAAGAAAAATAACCTATCTTTTTAATATCAGTACCAGCACGTAAAAATTCCTCCACTAAATCTAATAATGTAGTAGTCTTTCCTGTTCCCGGTGGTCCTAAGATAATTGTCTTCAAAGTGTATTCTCCTGTAACCAATTACGTAAGCCATCTTCTGAAAAGTAAGGAGTACGGCCTATACGAATATATGGGACATTGAACGTGCCGCGCCGAATTTTGCGTCGCAAAGTATCCTGTTCAAACCCTCTAGGAATTCCACGATCTTCCATCCAATCTCTTACTTTAGCTATGTGAACATAATCTGACATTAAAATGGTGTCTCCTGATATTTAACCTCACTAATAGTAGGTTCATTTTTTTTCATAGCTTTAATTTGAATTAAATGAGGTCTTTGATCTTTAACCTTTCTTCTTACCTCACCTACAAATATTTTTAAATCACTAAGTAGTAAAGCAGTGTCTTTCTTATCTAGCTCCCAGTTATTACGTTTACAGAAAGAATAAAAATCTTCCATTCTGAAGTAACAGAAACCATCTTCATCGGTCCATGCCATTTTACTTAAAATATCACCTATGTTTCTACCTTGTGTTCTATTAACCGTAAATTGTTCTAATAAAAAAGTTAAGTTTTCTGATGGATCTAAAGATTTTAAAGGTTCAATTTCTTGAAGCCCCGCCATTAAAGGTTTTAAATATAATTCTCTCCAGTCTTTTCCTTTAGGTATAGGAACAACTACTCCTGCTCTATCCATAACCTCTATAGAAAATAAATTTGGATTATGTAATTGTTCTTTAGTTAACTCTACTCTTTTACCATCTACATCTAAAAAATATTGTGATGGCTTAGAACATATTTTTGACAAAGTTCCTAGCTCTGGCATCTGTTCTTCTTCAAAACCAACACCAAACTTCTTGGTGCGACATTTCGCCGCATTACATACACCACAGATTGGTTGATCTTTACACCTATACTTATCGTAGCCACGCTTACCAATTGATTTAATTAAGTCCTGAACCTCTTTAGATCTAAGAGGTGGATCCATATATTTATGGTTGTCATCTTCTAATATATCTTTCCAATCATCTGGATTAGATTTTTGTCTGTATACAGCTAAATTAAATAAAGCATTGTTTCTTGAACCTTCACCAAAACCTTCTTCAGCCAACGTATTCAAACAAGGAGGTCCATCTTTAAAAACTTCTCTACTTCTATCTACTGTTTCTTTTATTTGTATACTCTCTATTTGTTCTCTAGTCTGTGACCACTCGTCGTATATAGAATAGAATGATTCTAAACTAGCAGCCTCACCTCCGGCTTCAAATGTATATCTTAGTCCTCTAATGCCACCATGATATGGTAGATTTAAAAAGTTTCCTGTGTCTCCTTTATCTACATGTATTACAGTTTGTTTTGGGAATATTTCACTACCACCATAACCTAAAGCTTTTGCCATAGACTTTAGTTTTGACTGCATCAATGATGCAGGTATAAATTCTTTTGCAAATAAAAATAAATGTGCGCCTCCGGACTTTGATCTAAAAGTAACTAAAGGAAAACCTAATCCCTTTATGTCTCTCATTAAGGAAAGATGGTCTAGTTTATACTCATCTACGTCTACACAACCCCATCTACACTCATTGTTTTCATTGATTGGAATAACACCTAGTGCTGGATCTTTACCCTCTAGGTGATCCTGCCATAGTTGATCTGTTATCTGTTTTCTTTTAATAAATGCTTTGGCTACTGCTTTTCCTTTCTCGGTCGTCTCGCCGGTAAGCTTCATTATTCCATAGGCACTATTATTGCCTTCAAATATTTCTCTAAACCTCATATCTTTTTCTTAGGCCTCCCTTGTGGGTTGCCGTAGTTTGGTTTGAAAGTAGGTTTACAAAGTTCGCTGCAGTATTGCTTGGTCCTTTGCCATTTTGTTATTGGGAATTCATTCCCACATTTTATGCATGTTTTTTTCATTTAACTTTTTCTTTCTCTCTTTCGTTTGTCTAATTGATTCCTTTAAACTTATCTCCCACAACTCATCTTCCTTTTGCCAAAACTCGTCAAAAGATATAGAATTAGTGGGCCCCGATAGAAGGGGGAGTTTTCTTCGGGGCCCTACCATGATTAAAATGGTACGTCGTCCTTAGACTTCGTCTCACCTTCTCCATGTTTCGCTTCTACTGCGCCCGTAGATACACTAGAAGCAAACTGTTTAGCAGTCTCATACAAGTTCTTATCTTGCACAGGACCAACCAAAGACACATTCCAACCAAACCAAGTTCCCTTGTCATTTGATTGTTGAACGGTCTTTAAGTTATACACGTGACTATAAGCCGCCGGTGTGAATAGACCATTCTTACCTTTAAGTTTGATACTATTCATCATTGAGTTCCACGAACGACTCACCTTTAGTTGTGTAGACTTCATAGAGATCAATGCTGTTTGCAAATCCTCTGTCAACACAAAGTAAGACGCTGTGTTCTCTAGATAGTTACCGTTAGGTAATCTATCTTTCCAGTCAGCTCCTCTAGTAGCTTCTTTAATGATGCCACTACTAACTGGATGGATAGCAACAGGAGCACTTGTGCCCTCGCCTCTATCACTCCACTCAACATACTCTCGCTTATAACCGCAAGGAATTATGTTAAGTCCCTTCTCACCATCATATGTCTGCTTAGTCACGGTATTGAATATCATACCTGGTTCAGCACCTTCCACATACTTGGCGTCCCGTTTGTTTGTCTCGGGTGACAACTGTCCTAGCACACGTAGGAAAGGCATCGCAAAATCATCGCGATCCATTCCCTGCATACCACCAGCTTTGTCTTCTTCAAACATACTCGCTAGAGCTACGTCTGAACTTTCTTTTTTAGTTACTTGGTTCATGGTTCATTCTCCTTGGTTCATGATTCATTTTTTCCGGCTGATTTTAGTTTGATCCTTTACAAATAAGTTAAAGGAATCGGAAGGCATATCGAGGCCGGCCTCGATACGCTCCCTATAGAGCGCCTTCAAAGTCATCGGCTCAACTTTAGATTTTTGTTGAGGCTCAAACCCTTCTTGCGCTGCAAGGTCAAGCAATTGCTCAGCCTTGTTATCTTCGCCTTTACCGAACGTAACGAAGACCTCATTTTTAATGATGTCCTCTAGTCCGTTTTCTCGAAGCCATTTGTAAGCTGCGTCAGTACCATCTTTCTTAATGGTACAACTGTATGATTTTCTAACTTCTACAGCGCTTCCGTCAGCTAATTTCAGAGAAGATAATCCCTGCTCCGCGAGCATATTAGGTATGATCTCTGATGCAATCTTATCTGCTTGTTCTTTAAGTTTCTTTATCTCTTCTTCTTTGGATTGAATATTATCTTCCAATCCTTGAAGTTCTAAACAATAACCAGATAGTTGCTGAATATCTGTTTTCTCTATTACTTCTTGTTGATCTCTTTCGAAATCCTCTAGTGTTAGTGTTGTCATTCTATTTCTCCTTTATCATATAAATCGAATGTAAGAGGATAGTATCTAGTTTCTTGTCTATCCCATTTTAATAAATTAAATCTACCACCAGTAACATCACTTACTATAGCTGTAGATAGACCTATGATAGCAGGATCACCTGTACACAATATAAAATCATCTGATTTAAAATCTCTTAAGTTCTTACGCATCTTATGAATAAAAGGTGCGGGACTAAATGTCATTTGTGAATTTTCTGGTAAACAAATAACCAGATATCCATGGTCAGATGCTGACATGATATTAATGTTTTGAGGTGGGTGTTGTAAGACGTAAACGAAAGTCTCTTCAGGATTATCTTTTAGAAACTGAAGAAACTCTGCTAATATCTTAGGTCTATATAATTCAAATACTCTACTTATTTTTCTCACTTTTTTCTTCTGCTTTCTTAGGTGTTTCTTCTTTCTTACTTGCTTCGAGCTGCGCTGTCAACTGCGCAACTTGTAGTTCTAAATTAATTATATCATTGTTGCGTTTTTGCAACATAGTTGATAATGCGTTTATTATTTTTTCTTGATCCATGATCTTTCTCCTGTTTATGATTGACTTTTATATAATAATTATTATCTTAATGTCAAGAAAGAAAATATGATAAAACATTATAAGTTTAAAACTGAGCCATACGCTCATCAAATCAAAGCCTTAGAGAAGTCTTGGGCCCAAGAAACCTATGGATTATTCATGGAAATGGGAACAGGAAAGTCTAAAGTTTTAGTTGACAACATAGCTATGCTCTATGATCGAGGAGCTATTAGGGGTGCGCTAATTGTCGCACCTAAAGGAGTGTACAAAAACTGGGATCAAATAGAGTTCCCCGTACATATGCCAGAACATGTTGAATATACTAAGGTTTTGTGGGAAGCAAATATAACAAAGAAAAAACAGTTCGAACTTGATACTTTATTTGATGATAAAGGTGATCTTAAGATATTGATAATGAATGTAGAAGCATTTTCTACAACAAAAGGACTGGACTTTGCTCATAGTTTCCTTAACATATTCCTTGGAAGAGCTTTGATAGGGATTGATGAATCTACGACGATCAAGAGTCCGACAGCAAAGCGAACTAAAAATATATTGAAAATAGGGAATCTTGCCAAGTACCGTAGAATATTAACCGGCTCTCCAGTTACCAAATCACCACTTGATTTGTACACCCAGTGCAATTTCTTGGATCCTTTTCATCTAGATTTTGGTTCTTACTACACATTTCGTGCTAGATATGCAAACATGGTCAAGAGAAATTTTGGTGGACGTTCAGTTCAGCTTGTTACTAGCTACAGAAGATTAGATGAACTAGCTCTTAAGTTAGAAAAGTTTTCATACAGGGTATTAAAAGAAGACTGCTTAGATTTACCACCTAAAGTATTTACAACTAGAACAGTAGAGTTATCTGAAGAACAACATAAGATGTATGTTACCATGAAGAAAGCAGCTATCGCTGAACATGAAGGCAAGATTATGAGTTCAGTATCAGCGCTTACAACTCTATTACGTTTACATCAAATCACTTGTGGCACATTTAAAGCTGATGATGGTACGATTACACATCTTAAAAACAATAGAATAGATGCATTGATGCAATGTTTGGAGGAAACTGAGGACAAGGTAATAATCTGGGCAAATTACAGGGAAGATATAAAAAAGATAGTTGAATCTTTAAAAAAAGCTTACGGAGAGGACTCTACAGTCGAATATCACGGTGGGGTGGACTCTACCCTCCGCCAGGACAACATTGCTCTATTTCAAGAGAAAAACAGCCCTACACGCTTTTTCGTAGGAAATGCACAGACTGGAGGGTATGGAATCACCCTAACAGCAGCGAACACAGTAATTTATTTTTCAAACAACTATGATCTAGAAAAAAGACTTCAATCTGAAGACCGAGCACATCGTATCGGCCAAACTGGCAGCGTTACCTACATTGACTTAGTGGCAGAAAAGACTATAGATGAGCGTATCATCAAATCACTAAAGGATAAGGTTAGTATTGCCAATGAGATCATGGGCGAAGATATTAAAGACTGGATATAATGGGAACCTATGGGACTACAGGCGAGCGCTAGTAATTTTTGGAACTAAAGAATTATCGGTTCGTATGCTGTTCGTCCTTCTATTTTCTTCGCTTGCAGTACTTGCTTGCGCCCTGTTTCTGGTTCTCTTTTCACTGAGCAATGAACCCACCCTGAATTTGGATCAACACCATCATAGAACTCTAGTATTAATTGATCGAACTCACAATTTTTTGTAATCCACGTTGCGAGCTCCTTGTTATCAACACCATTGATCTCAAAGTCTGCTGCCTCACCCTTGGCATGTTGTGACTTAGCCGAAGAACCGATAGCTTCGCACAACGCTGGGCTTCTATAGCCTGAAGATATCATGACCGGTTTACCAAAATGCTCGCGCACTGGTTGCAGGACGGCCTCCGCTAGGTGAATAAGATTATTAATCTCCGCGGTCCCCGGTTCATTCCTAATGTTTTTACGTACCGCTGTTTGAGATTTTGTTAGCTCGGCTAACGAAAAATTATTTGATAGTTTCATTTTAACATCCCTATTAAACCTTCAATTACAACTAGACTGACAGCCCCCACTGTAGTCAAAACAACCCAATAGATCTTGTCTATCTTACCGCCCAATTCTTCTACATCTTTGTGTACGTGTGAAATTTTTTGGTCTAGGTGTACTAGATGATTGGTTTTTATGTTTTCTACTTCTCTTTCTATACCTTTAACGTGTCCGTACAAAGATATCACGTGTTCTCTATCCGATTCAGGAACTATACCTTGAACCGTGTCGTTCATTATCTAATACCGAATAACTCTAGTAAGTCTACTTCTCCGCTATCTACTCTATCACTTGGTTTTATATACCTGCCGACATCGTCGAATGCGCCTCCAGTACCTATTGTATAATCATCTCCCCAAGTAACTGGTTCACCTTCGCTGTCTCTTAGAAGCTCCATTAATTCTTCTGGATGCATATCACTAACTGGTGAAGGTGGCATGTCTAATTCTTCTGGTTCAGTTTTACCTCCTATCATAAAAGGTAATAGACCAAGTCCTCCTGTTTTCCATGGGTTTTTATTCATCCAATCCATAGCCCTACGTCCCATACCTGGTCTTCGTGCTGTAAACATTCGTGGATCTATTCGTCGTGCAAAAGGATTCATTCCTCTTGCTGGAGCTCCTCTCTTCATAAGAGCTGGAAGTGCTCTCTTCATAAGGGCGGGTAGACCTCTTAATGCTAATGCTGCTAATGGTAATGCCATAATGTACTCCTTTTATTAATTTACTCTATTTTGTTATAAGAATCTAGTTTTTTTTTAACCTACTCCAAATATAGGGTCAGTTGCCCCAAAGACCTGCTGACCACGCTGTTGTGTTCCACCACCACCGACTACACCTGCAGGATTAATACCTTGAGGGGTTGCTATAACTTGTGGTGATCCTGTATTTATAGCCGCTTGAGGAGATGTTTGAGCTGCTCCTATAAAAGGATTCTCAAATCTTGGGAAGGCAAAGCCACCCCATAGCGGTAAGTTATTATATTTCTTAATCATATTTTGTATCTGACGCTGAGCTGCTAGATATGCATTAGGTTCACCTATAGCTCTTGCATTATCTGCAAAGGCTTTCATGATATTTTCTGATGGTATGAATGGTTTAAATCTACCAGACTTAATTGCATTAAGCTGTACATTAGATATTCTATCTGCAAACTGTAAGTCTAATGCACCTTGGCCGGCACCTAATGTTCTAGCTGCATAGTAATCTTTAAACATTTTTTGTTGAGCTTCATACGCAGCTTGGTTAGCAACTTCAAATCTATTTACTATGTCTGCTGGATTAACTGGCCCACCTTTAAGTAGTGGCGATGTAAACTCACGTCTAGCTGCGTTGATACCAGTTCTGAAGTCTGCAATTTTAAATTTCATACTTCTAAGTGGATCAAGTTTAATCGCTCTGAAACCTGCTATACCTTGTAGCTCATCACCTAGTTCATATGAACGACCATACTCATCTACTTCTTCTCTTATTGCTAAGCCCATTCTATTGAATGCTGCAATTGATCCTGGCATTTGTGTCTTAACTAAGTGACCTGCAGTGATAGACATTCTCTCACCCCATGGTGTTGCTTCTGTCCATAGTCTTCTACCTTCTTTGGTACGACCATTTCTTAATATTATATCTGCGGCTGCTTGTGTCCAAATTGATTCACTTACAAATGGTGATAGTGTCTCCGCCGTTGCCTCGAACATACCAGTTGCAACGCTCTTCATAATCTCACCTTCATCAATACCTTCGTTGATACTATTGATCATTGTATTAATTGGACGGATCATTGTGTCGTAAGCATTAGCATGAGAGAAGTCTACATACTTAAGCTCACCTGTTTCATCATCTCTTATTGGTACGAGTGTAGAGTTCTTAGACCAGTCAGGAACGAACCTTCTCATAGCTTCCATCTCATCTTCACTTACGTCATAGATAGCTTGAGCTGCTTTTACTGTTCCGTATGGTACAGCTAAAACTGTTGTACCAAGACCAAATAATCTTTTATAACCTATACCTCTAAGTGGGTTGACTACTCTTCCATCATCTAGTGTGTGTTGATAGTTAATTTCTTTTAAAGCACGACCCAATATATTTGTAGATGTTCTCATTATTTCTGCTGGGAATGATACGAAGTTTCCAAAAGGAAGTTGTCTTAGTCCCTTAATAAAATCACTTACCATGTCATAGTTAGGTATATTATTTCTAACTATACTAGCTGCTTCCTCGTTAAGAGCATCATCAGCAACTTTAATTCCATACTTAGAGTAAGCTTTGTTTAAACGCTGACGTTCTAAAGCGTATGAAGTAATCTTCCAGAAGTCATCCTCAGCTGTATACATTTCCTCAGTCCACTTCTTAGCTTTAGATAGTGGTCTCATTAAACCTTTTAAACCTTTTTGTGCTGTGAGAGTTTCACCAAAACTAACATCCTTAAGTAGTCTTTGAAGATCACCAAGACGTACATTACTATTAACCACACCTAGTCTAAGTAGATCTCTATAAGCATCGTTAGCCATACGTGCTCCAGGTATCTGTAATGCTTTGTATGCATCTTTCATAGCTGCAGCCATATCGGTTGGACTAACTAGTCCAGGTATTAAACCATTAGCTCCAGCAAATGCACCAGCAGATACAAAGTTACGTACGTGAGTGATAGGACTTAGAATTGTTTTTGCAATTTGTGATGTAGCTTTAGGATATAAAATAAGACTATCATACATCTGTCTGACAGTTCCTTTATCTCTAGCCAGCATAGCTGACTCTTCAATAGCTTCTGCTACACCTTTCTCAGCCCACTTACCATTTAAAGGATTCGTGATCCCCGCTTCGATAGTCCTGCTTGGATCAATCTCGATCTGTTTTATATTTCCACCTAGTGATTTGAATGCATCTAGTTCACTTTCATAGAAGAAACCTTTCTTACCTCCAGCTATATCATCTGCACTCTTCTTCATTAGCTCTTCATAGAACTGATTACGTCTAGTGATTAAAGATAATCTACCAGAACCAGCTAACATAGTTTGCATTGGATCGCTTACCTTACCCAATACTTCATCAATAACTTTACGCGCGTCAGGGGTTAGTGAGTCAAGTGCAATCTTTGGATTAAATTCTAGATCAGATAGTACAGTTTTGTTAGCAAAGAAATCAGGGACTTCTAAGAATATACCTGAACTTTTTTCACTTTTAGTTGCCATACCTCTTGGAAGTCTAGCAGACTCAACCATCTTATCTACAAAGTGTCTAGCTTCTTCATCGTTTAAAGTTTTACCAGCTGTACGTGCGGAGTCTTGCACCATCTTAACGGCCTTATTAACAGCCTCTTCAGTTGGTGCATAGTTAAGTAGTGGTATTAAAGATTTGTTCTGGAATATCTCATAGGTTGATCCGAGATAACTTTTAAATTTATCTCCAATAATAGAACTAAATTCTTCTAGTACTTTTGGATCAGCATCCTTCATAGAATAACCAAGACGACTGAACATATGTGCCCAGCCTAGTCTCATCTCTTCAAAAGAATCTAGTACACCATCTATATCAGCTTGTTTAGCACCACGGTCTTTCATCATCTTAGTAATCTTTGCAACTCTCTCAGGATCCATGGCACCGAAAGCAGACTTACCAGTAACATCCATTTCTATTTTACCTGAAAGCATGGTTTCATTTAGTTCATCCATAAACTCTGCTCTACCTTTGTTACCCATCTTGTTGAATGGATTTTTTACAAAAGGAAATATAGCATCAATATGTTTATCTAGTTTTCTTGCAATCTGTCCAGCGTAGTTAACATCACCTGCTCTAAAGCCAATGTTTCTTCTCTCAAGTTCAAAGAACTCCTGTGGTTTCATTCCTCGTGGGCGAAGAGCTCCTAAAAATTTATCAAGTGTTTCATTACTTGCTGCAAGATCATCTCTTCTTTTCCATACTGATTTAATAGATGAGCCTGTGCCACCAATTAAACCTAAGAATAAAGAACCATCTAAACCAAACTTTAATCTATTAATAACTTCTCTTGATGCTTCAGTTGAATCATTAGGTGTTAGTTGTGTTGGACCACCACCAAATAGATCTCCCATCGTACCAACTGTTTCAGGGTCCCCAATAAAGATTGCATCGGATACACCAGCAGCACCAGCTGCTCCAAGTGTTGCAGCTATTCTACCTTTAGCATTAAGAGCTGTCTTCATTCTCTCTTCAAGTGCAGGATCAGTTATTCTAAAGTAGTTTCCATTTCTTTTATGAAGAAGTGCCTTACGTGTAACTTTCTCACCCATCTTCCACGCAGCTGCACCAGGTATACCAAGGTTAACTAGTGTCCTAACCATTCCACCCATGACATTATCTTCTGTCATTTCATCTAGGCCAGTTAGATCATCGAACCATTGTTCTACCTTAGCTGCATTGTTTGTACCTAGTCCAAGGTCCATGAGTGCCGCACCAAGTGTGAATGCACCACGAGGTATGTCTATAATACCTGCTCCAATACCAGCGAGCATACTTTCAATAGTACCTACTTTATTAGTAGGTCCACCGATGCTTACTGATCCACCTGCACCACCTATATTTCCAACAGGCTTAGGTGATCCACCTATCTGCATACCAACACGTCCGCCTTCGTTCATACCGACGCGGCCACCTTCACTCATCATAGGAAATATTTGTTGTACTAAGTTGTCAATAGCTTGCTTGTCGTCTATTATTTCTCCATCTTCCTTAAGAGCACGTTCAATTTCTTTTGTTATATCATCAGGACCTAGTGATAAACCACCATTGTTCATACCTACACGGCCACCTTCGTTTAAT